>JGI24703J35330_11748819_pt1 | contig 40733 bp, 31 predicted proteins | sample TergutNt197P1_FD_35330 | JGI IMG/M metagenome (IMG submission 35330)
GCTACAGTGGGCAAAGCCCACTTCCGCTCCGCCGCCTTTGGCGGCGCACCGCACTTCGTGCGGCGAAAAGATGCGGCGAATGCCGCTTTTTTATTCATACCGTTCTTTTAATTTTGCTGTTAATTTATCTGCGAGCAATTTCGAGCGATACATTCCCGTGGCAAACACCAAGATATAAACCGCGATAATCGAGAGGGCAAGCACGATAATTGCACCGGGTTCTTCCGGCAAAACCCACCCCATAAAAAGTGCAACAGAAATAACAACCGTAAGTACAAAAACCATGTGAATACCATGCCGAAAAAGCATTTGTTTGCGGTTTAATTCCTTTTTTGCGTAGAAAATAAAATAACCAAGGTCGGTCAAAATTGTCAAAACAAAAAGTGCGGTGATGTCATGTACATGCATCTCAAACGCGCCGAAAATGAGCCTGTTTGCATAGGTCGCAATCAGCGAGCCGCTCAAAATTACAAAAAATGAATTGTACATATTGTTAAAAATTTCTTTTAAGTTCATAAGAACCTCCGGATTCAACACGCCCTATATGCCAAGCAGTTTCTTTAGCTCTGATACATATTGGCGCGAAATTGTTACTATTTCATCGTTTTGCAAAACCGCTTCCAGCCGCCCCGAAAGCGATGGCCGCAACGATTTTATTTTGCCCAAATTCAAAATTACCGATTTTGATATACGAAAAAAGTCATTTCCTTCAAGCTCGTAAAGTTTTTGCTTGGATTCATAAACAGCCGTTTTGCAATAAAAAAACACCCTGTTGTCAACCGTCTCTATATAAAAAACGTCCGAAGGCTCTATTCGATAAATCTCGCCGTTCAGGTAGGCTGTAAGTTTCGCCCCCTGCGCCTTTATTGTTGCAAGCAGGTTCATTATTTCCGGCCGGATGCTTCGGCATTTCACGATAATTTGTTCCTCTTCGCCCTCTGCCGGTTCTTCTATAATAATTTTCATATCATCACCAAATTTGCTTTTTTTTGCCGAGTTTATTATACTCTCCAAGGAAATAAAAAACTATAACGGGGTGAAATTTATGTTGACAGTCGGGATTGATATTGGTACATCGGCGGTAAAATTGTTGGCAATGGATGAACAAGGTAATGTAAAACGCACAGTTTCGCGAGAATATCCGCTGTATATGTACGACGACGGCAGAAGCGAACAAGCCCCGGAAGACTGGTGGAACCAAACCGCCGACGGATTGCGCGAGCTTTGCGCGGGCCTTGGTGAAATTGCCGCAGTAAGTTTTAGCGGGCAAATGCACGGCCTTGTAATGTTAGATGAGAATGATAATGTGCTTCGCAGGGCAATACTTTGGAATGACCAGCGCACGCAAGCACAATGCGATTATTTAAATAACACAATCGGGCGTGATGTGCTGTTGGCAAATGCCGCAAACATCGCGCTTACTGGCTTTACCGCGCCAAAAATCCTTTGGGTGAAAGAACATGAGCCACAGATTTTTGCAAAAGTTAAAAAAATCATGTTGCCCAAGGATTATATCGCCTATAAGCTGTCGGGCGTTTTTGCCACAGATTACTCAGATGCCTCCGGGATGCTGTTGCTTGATGTAAAAAATCAAGATTGGTCTGACAAAATGCTTGAAATAATAGGCGTAACCCGCGCACAATTGCCCAAGCTTTTCCATTCGTATGAATCGGTTGGCAGCATAACCCCTGAAGCCGCAAAAGAAACCGGATTAAGCACCTCTGCAAAAGTTGTAATCGGTGGCGGCGACCAAGCCGTTGGTGCAGTGGGTTCGGGCATTGTTTCAGAAGGAATGTGTTCCGTTTCGCTTGGAACATCCGGTGTACTCTTCGTAGCGGCAGACAATTTTGCCGTTGATACTTCACCCGCAGCAATACATGCATTTTGCCATTCTACAGGGCGTTTTCACTTCATGGGCGTAACCCTTGCCGCCGCCGGCTCAAACAAGTGGTGGGTAGAGGAAATCCTTGCCACCACCAACTATCCCGCAGAGCAAAAAAATATTAACAAGCCCGGCACAAATCCCGTTTACTTTTTGCCATACCTCTCCGGCGAACGCACCCCCCATAATGATTCAATGGCCCGCGGTGCATTTGTCGGCATGAACATGACCACAACACGCGCCGATATGACACAGGCTGTTTTGGAAGGTGTATCCTTTTCGCTTCGTGATATTTTAACCCGCGTGCGCGACTTAGGCGCGAAAGTAACCACTGCACGTTTAATCGGCGGCGGCGCGAAATCCCCGCTTTGGTGCCAAATGATTGCCGACATCCTTCGCCTTAAAGTAGAAAAAATGCAGTCATCCGAGGGCCCGGCTTTTGGCGCGGCAATTCTGGCGATGGTTGGCGCGGGTGCATTCAAAAACGTGGAAGAAGCCTGTGCCGCACTTATCACAATAACCGAGTCATTCACCCCAACAGAAGAAATCTCTAAAAATTACGATAAGCGATATCCAAACTATGTAAAACTGTACACCGCTTTAAAGGATAGTTTTCATGCAATAGCCAAACAGTAGAGGTGAATTTTTGAACGATAACAAGAAAGAACCTAAAAAAAATCAACCGCCAAACGGTAAGCTGCCCAATGGCATGATGCTTCTTATGATTGCGTTTTCCATGTTTATTTTAATCAACATGTTGGTAAACACGCTTATAATTAATGATTCAGAACGCATCTACTACAGCGAATTCATTGAGTTGTTGGAAGCAGGGCGTGTCGAGCGTGTGGTTGTTCAGCCGGACAGGCTTGTGATAACGCTTTTTCCGGGCGCGAGAAGGGCGAACGAGCCGGCACAGGGTAATCGGGGGGCAACACGCAATCAGCAAGACGGCAGCATTGTGTACACGGGACGAATGCCCGACCCCGAGCTTCTTGCGCGGCTGGACAGGCATGGCGTTTTGGATTATTACTCCCCCATAATCACTACAAATTGGATACAAATTGTGTTCTTCCAAGTGGGAGTGCCTGTGCTTATTATCTTGTTTATGTTTATGCTTTTGCGGCGTATGATGGGCGGAATAATGGGCGGCGGGCGCGGCGGGTTTATGTCAATAGGGCAAAGCAACGCCAAGGTTTATATGGAGAAAAAAACCGGCATTACCTTTGAGGATGTTGCAGGGCAGGAAGAAGCCAAGGACAGCTTGACGGAAATTGTAGACTTTTTGCATAACCCCGACAAATACACAGAGATAGGCGCGACGCAACCCAAGGGCGCGTTGCTTGTAGGGCCGCCGGGTACGGGCAAGACTTTGTTGGCAAAGGCCGTAGCGGGTGAAGCGGGTGTTGTGTTTTTCTCGCTTTCCGGGTCAGATTTTGTGGAGATGTTTGTGGGCGTTGGCGCGTCGCGTGTACGCGATTTGTTCAAGCAAGCGTCGCAGCAGTCGCCGTGTATTATTTTCATAGATGAAATTGACGCAATAGGAAAAAGCCGCGACAATCAAATGAATTCCAATGACGAGCGCGAGCAAACCCTTAATCAGCTTTTGTCGGAAATGGATGGCTTTGATTCCTCAAAAGGCGTGGTGATTCTTGGCGCGACAAACCGGCCGGAAATTTTAGACAAAGCATTGCTTCGCCCCGGCCGTTTCGACCGCAGAATTAACGTAGAATTGCCGGATTTAAAAGGCCGCATAGATATTTTGAAGGTTCACGCAAAAAAAGTAAAAATGGGTGCCGTTGACCTTAAACGGATTGCAATGATTACCCCGGGCGCGGCAGGGGCAGATTTGGCAAACATGATTAACGAGGCCGCCTTGCTTGCCGTGCGCATGAAGCGCAAAGAGGTTCACCAAGAAGATTTGATGGAGGCAGTGGAGGTTGTAATTGCGGGCAAGGAGAAAAAAGACCGCATAATGACCGAAAAAGAAAAACGCATCACCGCATACCATGAAATCGGCCATGCATTGGCGGCAATCGTGCAGGAAGACGCAAAGCCCGTACAAAAAATTTCAATTATCCCACGCACAAAGGGTGCGCTGGGATATGTTATGTTCGCACCCGAAGAAGAAAAATTCACCCATTCCAAGAATGAGCTTTTGGCAGAAATTATTGTTTCGCTGGCCGGCCGTGCCGCCGAAGAAGTAAAATTTAACACGCAAACAACCGGCGCAAGCAATGATATAGAAAAGGCTACGCGCATGGCACGCTCGATGGTAAGCATGTACGGCATGAGCGAAAAATTCGGCATGATGGGGCTTGAAAGCATTCAAAATCGCTACTTAGACGGCCGTGCCGTTTTGCAAGTTTCTGACCAGACAGGTTCGGAGCTTGATATGGAAGTAAAAAATATCATTCAGGATTGTTATAAAAAAGCCATTAAACTTCTCGAAAATAATGAATCAAAACTTAACGAAATCGCAGAGTACCTTTTTAACAAGGAGACAATAACCGGCGACGAATTTACCGAGCTTTTTAACAGGGAAGCCCCCATTACCCTCGAAGCCCCCGAGCCACCAGAAACCCCCGAGCCACCGGAATCTACATGGAGCGTGACAGTATGAAAAAATTTGTAAGCACTGCAATAACCGGCATTATTTTTTTGGCAATCATTCTGACTGCGTGCGGCACGGATGAAGTAAGCGACACAAATGCCGCAAGCGACACAAATGCCGGCGACACATACATCTCTGCGGCAGAAAGCGCGCAAGCATTGCATGAGCAAATCGACTTGTTTATAAACAACACAGCGCGGCAACAAAATGTAGCAATATTTGATTATGCGGACAGTGATGCCCCAATTTACATTCGCCCGGCTAATATCATTGATACACGCATTGATTTGTTGGAAAAAGAGGGCGAATTTAATCACATTCCCCCATATACACTGGAGTTGTGGCGTCTTGATTTCATGCTGCTTACAGACGACCTTGAAACAGAAACTTTACGATGGGGAACATTTTCACCGGATACTTACGGATGGGTTGGGCATCACACAGGCTGGAATGATGCACGAACGCTGTTGGTTTTTTCCATACAAAATGATGAACCGGTTTTGCTTGGGCAAATCCCTTGGTATGCAGAGGAAAGAGCCGAAAATCTTGCTGATGCCTTAAACGCATTTTTTAATGACGAAGATACTGCGGAAACAAATGAAAACATTGAGCCGGATTTTTCCCTGTTTAATCAATTTCATTTAACAATTTTGCATACAAACGACTGGCATGGTGTACTTCATAATGTGCCTATGTTTGCAACTTTGGTGCGGGAAGTGCGCGAGGAAAGAGAGAATGTTTTATTATTGGATGGCGGCGATTTGTACAGGCGCGGCCCGCTCGAAGAATTAAACGGTGCGGTGGAAATGGCCATAATGAATGCAATGGGTTACGACGCCTTAGTCTTTGGAAACAACGATTTCCCCAAGACTGACGAAGAATTATTTCATGTATCCCAACATACCATTGTTCAGTTGGCAGATTTCCCTGTTTTGCTTGGCAATGCAACCCTTGACGGCGAAATAGTAGAGGGCATGGAAGCGTACATTATTATTACAAAGCAATATGTAGACATAGCTGTTTTGGGTGTAACTTCGCCAAAACCATGGGACAGAGAGTATCATTTTACCGAGCGTTATCTCTTTGAAGACCCGGTGGCGGCTGTCGAGCGGATGACTGCCGAAACAGCCGACAGAGCCGACATTCAAATTGTTTTGTCTCATGCCGGATTTCAGTTTGACAGGCAGATGAGTGGTGTTAGTGCGGTTATCGGCGGCGATGACCATAGGGTGGTTAACTATGTAATAACCGATGGAGACAGGCGCGTTCCGGTAGTGCAGGCAGGCGGCGAACGCAACCATTTCCTTGGGCAAATAGATTTATATTTTGCCGAAGTTGACGGGGAATGGGTGCTGTTTGAATTCTACGCTCGCCTTTTATCAACAGACGACGTAGCCCCCTGCCCAGAAATACTGGGAATTATTGAATATTACACACCCTAAGCACCCGGCGCAGATTTCCACGATAAGCGCGTGAAGGTCGAAACCTTGAGGGCTTCGCCCTCAAACTCCCACTCGCTTTTTGAAAAAAGCGGGGCAAAAACTTTAACTTTTAAATCAAAGTTTTGATGAAACTTTTTCAAAAGTTTCTGGGGTTTGGGGTGAAACCCCAAGGTCTTATTCATGCACCTGTCGTGCGCAGATTGCGCATAAAGCTTGACATCAATGCGGCGCATTCTTCTTCGCGTACGCCGGAGATTATTTCTGCTTGATGGTTGAATCGCGGCTCGTTCAAAATATTAATAACTGACCCTGCGCAACCCGCTTTTGGGCTTTTCGCGCCGTAAACAACCTTGGGAATCCGCGCTTGTACAATTGCACCCGCGCACATGGGGCAAGGTTCAAGCGTTACATAAAGCTGACAATCTTCAAGACGCCAATCGCCCAAAACCTCGCAGGCTTGGTTTATTGCCGTAATTTCTGCATGAAAAAGCACATTTTTACGCGAGTTTCGTTCATTCGCAGCACGCCCGATAATTTTACCGGCATGTACAATTACGCAACCAATGGGGGTTTCGCCCATGTCAAAAGCCCGACGAGCTTCCGTCAGGGCTTCCGACATGTAAAAATTGTCTGTTTCCATTTACCGCGCTGCGCGTGCCGACGCACTTGAATCTTTTAAATAAACATCATGCGCGCCACCCTCGATTATGCTTGACGGCGAAACGCGGGTAAGTCGTGCTTTTTCCTGAAATTCGGCGATGGTTAACGCGCCGCAGTTGCACATTGTTGCTTTTATTTTGCTAAGGGTTATGTTCAGGTTATCGCGCAGGCTTCCGGCATATGGAACATAGGCGTCTACGCCTTCTTCAAAGGGTAGTGCGCCGCCCGATTCGTACCGTTGCCAGTTGCGGGCGCGTTCGGTGCCTTCGCCCCAATATTCCTTCATATAGCTGCCGCCAATATTTACGCGCTTTGTGGGGCTTTCGTCAAAACGGGCAAAGTAGCGGCCTTGCATACAAAAATCCGCACCCATTGCAAGGGCGATTGTTATGTGATAATCGTGAACGATGCCGCCATCCGAGCAAATGGGGACGTAAATCCCTGTTTCTGCAAGATATTCGTCGCGGGCCTTGGCGACCTCTTCTAACGCGGTGGCTTGCCCGCGCCCGATTCCTTTTGCTTCGCGTGTGATGCAAATCGCGCCGCCGCCTATGCCTACTTTTACGAAGTCCGCGCCGTTTTCTGCAAGATAGCGGAAACCTTCGCGGCATACTACATTGCCCGCGCCAATTTTTACGGTGTCTCCGTAGTTTTCTCGTACGAAATCAAGAACAAGTTTCTGCCATTCGGAAAAACCTTCCGATGAATCTATACATAAAACATCTGCGCCGGCGTCAACAAGCGCGGGAATGCGTTCTTTGTAATCATGGGTGTTAATGCCCGCGCCCACAAGATAGCGTTTGTCTGCATCAAAAAGCCCCTGCTTGTTTTCTTTGTGGTTATCGTAGTCCCTGCGGAAAACAAATGCCGAAAGTCTTCCTTCTGAGTCAAGCACGGGAAGCACATTCAGCTTGTTTTCCCATATCAAATCGTTGCACGCAGTAAGGGTCGCGCCCTCAGTTGCTGTAATTAAATTTTCACGCGGCGTCATAAACTCTGAAACAGGCGTTTCTGTTGCCATACGTGTTATGCGGTAATCTTTGTCCGTCACAAGGCCGAGAAAACGCCCGTTTGTTGTGCCGTCATCTGTTACCGCAACGGTTGTGTGGCCCGTTTCTTCTTTTAATTTTAAAATATCTGCCAAAGTTTGGTGCGGCAACACGTTTAATGCACTTGTTACAAAACCCGCTTTATAATTCTTCGTGCGGCGCACCATTGCCGCCTGGCTTTCTATCGACTGACTCACAAATATAAAAGAAATTCCGCCCTCTCGCGCAAGCGCAATCGCCATCTTGTCATCAGATACCGATTGCATTATTGCCGAAACCAGCGGAACGTTTAAACTAAGAGTTGGTTCGTTTTCGCGCTTGTGCTTCACAAGCGGCACCTTTAAAGATACATTTGCCGAAATACATTTGGTAGATGAAAACCCCGGCACCAATAAATACTCGTTAAATGTGCGGGATTCTTGCTGGAAATACATAGCCATGTTAATCGCCTCCCATTTTAAATTTACCTATTATGCAAAATTTTTATAGTTGTGTCAAGATTTAGGTTGTGCTACGCTGAGTAAAGAAATTGTACAGGAGGTATTTATGACAATAATTCGCTCTACATTTGATTGGGCAGGAGATTTGTATGCGCGAACATTTGCGGATTGGCTTCACATGCATTTTTTACTGCGTACAGTTTTGATTCTTTTTGTGCTTTGGCTTTTCATTTTTGTTTTTGCAGTGCTTTTGCACTATCTAATCGGGCCGGCATTGCTGATGTTTTTTTACCATGTAATTTTTCGCGCTTGGAATTATCTTTTTGTTGAAACGCCGCAGGAATGGATTTTTATTCGATACCATTCAAAGGACAGGCCGAATTTTTCCGAATTTTATAAAAAACTTTGCGATAAGGTTAAGCAAAACAGGGTTGTTCTTTCCCACACAAAATACCGCGGAATGGTCATGCGTTCGCGGCGGATTGGCGTGCAATTTATGATTACCTGCGCGATTGCGGCAACGCTTTGGGCTTCGGCATTCGGGTTGCATCACGAATACGCAGCACCTGTTCTTGTTTTAATAAATGAAGAAAATAATGAAAATGCAGAAATACAGCCTGCCGACACGGAAGAAGACATTGAAATATCGGCATTTCCGTATTCCCCGGGTGAAATAACTCCGTCAGACTTGCCGGCGGAAGATGCCCTTTTGTCGCTTAACGAGTTGGGCGCATCAGGTTCTCGCCTGCGCGACGGCCCCGGGATTACAGGCAGTACAATCATTGAAATACTGTGGGACAATGACGTTTTGGTTTATCTAAACGCTTTTGTGCCCGATGCCTATGTAAACGGTTTGTATTGGCTGCGTGTACTATCCCCCGCAGGAACGGAAGGGTATATAGGCAGCCAACTTGTTGAGGCAAAACCTTGAGGGCTTCGCCCTCAAACTCCCACCCGCTTTTTGAAAAAAGCGGGGCAAAAACATTAACGTTGAAATGCAAAATCGTGCGTACGCACGATTTTAATCAAAGTTTTGATGAAACTTTTTCAAAAGTTTCTGGGGTTTGGGGTGAAACCCCAAGGTTTTGACTTTCATGCTTTTTTCGGACATTTTCTATGGAAAAAACTTTACACTTGTCCAAAATTTGGTTATAGTTTTATTTGGCAACCTCCGAATGCAAAAATAAGGGAAGGGGAAATTTTTATGTCTTATGTGGTAGTAGTTGATTCCACCACAGATTTACCTGCAAAAATGGCGGATGATTTGGGATTACATGTAATCCCGTACATTTTTACGCTTGACGGCAAAGAATACCATAACTATTTAGATTATCGCGAATTATCTGTGAAAGATTTTTATGATGCCCTGCGTAACGAAAAGCTTGGCTCTACAACGCAGGTTACAAAGCACCGCTATATGGAAACTTGGGAGCCGTTTTTAAAAGAGGGCAAGGATGTGCTTTACATGTGTCTCAGCTCGATGCTGAGTAAAAGCTACGAGCAAAGCGTTCTGGCGGCGCGGGATGCAATGGATTCGTTCCCCGGGCGCAAAGTTATTGCAATAGACAGCAAATCTGCGTCGCTGGGTCAGGGATTTTTGGCTGTTGAAGCGGCGAAGGCACGCGATGCGGGTAAATCACTTGATGAGGCGGCAGCATACATCAATTCGCTTATTCCAAAGTTGCATCACTGGGTAATGGCAGACGATTTGCATCACTTAAAACGTGGCGGACGTGTATCGGGTTTCCGTGCGGTTGTTGGCACTGCATTAAACTTCAAGCCGATGCTTACAATCACAGACACAGGCAAGCTGATAAACACGGGCAAAGCTCGCGGGCACAAAAAAGCACTTGATGCATTTATGGAAAAAATGCAACAGCTTGGTGTTGATAAAACAAAAACTGTTTACATTGCCCATAGCGATGTTCCGCCCCTTGCGCAACAGCTAAAAGCCTTGGTTGTGGAAAAATTCGGCATTTCAGATATTGTTATAAACGAAATCGGCCCGGTTATTGGGGCGCACACCGGCCCGGGTACAATCGCTTTGATGTTCGCGGGTGAGGGCGACCGCGTGGTACAAAGCTGATGGCACTTAAAATACGAAATGCGATTTTGCATATTTTGCGCAACGACGGGCCGCCCTCTGTTTTTTCAGATACAGAGCTTGACATTGACAGCGAAATTTGCGAAGCATTTATTACAAAGCATGTAAAAAAATTAATAAACAACCCGGCAGTGCGCACGGCGGATTTTAAACCCGACGCGGGTTTTTACTCCCTTTTGCAAGCGTACCAAAGCGGCGGAAAATATTTTAAAGAAACAACACTTTCCATTGCCGAAAAAATGGATGCGATAATGAAAAAGTACACGGCAATCCCGCCATGTGACATGCTGATTGCAAGGGTAGGGCATAATTCGGGCGAATATTTTGCGGTGCTGTTGCTTAATTACCAAGAGGTTTACGCGCATAAAACAAAGGATTCCGATAATCAGCTTAGAACATGCACAGCCTTGCCGTTTAATTCCGGCAAGGTTGAGTTTGCGTGTTTAATTGGCCTTGACGGCTCGGCACTTCCCATTAGCCTAACGGAAAAACCCGTAGTAATTGACGGAAATGCCGTAATGTATTTTTCGGAGCTTTTTCTTGACTGCGAAACCGCGCCCTCTAAAAAGGAACAAGCCGTTTTAATCAACGAAGTTACCACAGAATTTGTTGACGAGTTTTTTAATAACAACCCCAAAGTTTCTGCCAAAATTAAAACCGCAATGGTTGAAGAAGCCCGCGACGAAGACGGTTTTATTTCGATGGACAATGTGGCGGGGCGTGCGTTTGATGATTTCGACAATGGCGCGAACGTGAAGGAGCAATACATAAGCACTTTGCGTGAAGCGGGTGTGCGTGAGGATTTGCCTTTGGGTGAGCGCGTGGTAAAACAGCAGTTTGCAACACATAAAATCAAGGCCGAAAATGGCGTAGAAATACGCTTCCCCGCAGAGCTTGCCGCTGAAGACGATATAGAAATTACAACCCACCCGGACGGTACGGTTTCGCTGCTTTTTAAAAATTTACGAATGGTTTAGGGAAAAGTTGCGGAAAGGTTTAATTGGTGTCGCAATATGCGCGAGCGGGGTTTTTATCGTTTCCAAGCAGCAAATACTGTTTTTTATGTAATTGCTTTGTGGTTTATTGGAATTCTTGCATTTTCAATACCAACCGCTTTTCTTATTGACATACTTTCTTGGGGGAGCCTTCCGAGCGATGACATAGTACCGTTGGTGGCAGTATTTGCGGTATTTTTTGCATTTTTTGGGGGGATATTTTATTATCTTAAAATAATCGTAGGCAGAAGACGTAAGAGGTCTTTTGCTAAGTTTGAAGCCTTGCCGGAAGAGCGGAAAGCGGAAATTAATGGTGAGTTAAGCGGAAAGTTCAGAAAAAACGCACGGCCTGTGCTATTGGGCGATAACTACATGTATATAAATTCGTTTTGGCTTGTAGAATTTATTGATTATACAGATGCGGCATGGATATACAACAGCAATTCTATGGTTCCAATACCGACTTTCTATTATGAGGGTGCGGTAGAGGTAGCGCACGCAAATTTAAGATTTCTGTACATTTACGACACAAAAGGCAATTGTTATAAAATACAAACGGAGGCGTATTCCCGTGCCATCGTTGATGTATCGGAAATTTATGAGATATTGTATCGTTACAGCCCAAACATTATATATGGGTTTAGCAAGGAACGCCTAAGGCGCGCAAAGCAGGATTTCGCCCTATTTGTGAGAGAAGAACAGGAAGCCGCTCTTGTCAGATTACGCGATGAAGCCGTTAAGCGGGAAAAAATCCTCCCGATTATTGAAAGCTTCAAAGAAGAAACGAGCATTCCCGCAGTATTCCTTACGGCAAAGAAAGGCGAAAATCTTAGCATAACCGACAGCAAAATAGGCGGAACTCCCTACCGTCCCAAAGGGTTTGTTTATCCAACAAGCTCTGACGGCGCACCGATGTTTATGTTGGCACAAATAAACTTCGCGCAAATGCCAACGCTTGAACATTTCCCCCAAAGCGGAATTTTGCAATTTTACATTAGCCTTGCAGACGTTTTTTATGGCAGTGAAGATTCTCCAAACCAAGGCGATTATCGCGTTATCTACCATGAAAATACCAACGATGCACAGGATACAAGCAAAGTGCCGGAGGGCGGAGTGCGTCCCTTCGATGGTGAATTTGCACTAACAGGCACTTTGGAAAAATGCCCAATGTCCCCTGCACATTATAAATTCCATGAAAAAATAATGGGCTACTTTGAAAAACACGGGCTTTATGAAGATTTGGATTATGCGAGGGAAATGGCGCATGATTCTCTGTTTGTATACCGGCATATGATTTCCAGTTATCCATTCTTCACCCAAGAAGACCCTCGCGGAAATAACAGTGCTTTGGAAAAATTCGATACCCAATTGTTTCAGCTTACAACCGATTTGGAAAATGGCTTGTGTTGGGGAGACAGTGGGGTTTTGAATTTCCATATTCCCCTGCAAAACCTTAAAAAACTTGATTTCAGCGAAATTATGTACAACTTTGATTGTTACTGAAATGCGTGCAAAAAGTACGAATTTCCCCGGGAGGTAAGTGTGAAAGATAAATTTCATGAATCCATCTGTGCCGAAGGCATGTCGAAAAGTATGAAAAAAATTAATGAATCCATCTGTGCCGAAGGCATTTTAAAAATGAAAAAGTTTATATTGCCAAAACTTGTAATTTTCGACATGGATGGCACAATGCTTGACACCGAGCCGATTTCCCTTGAAGCGATTATGCACGCGGGTAAAGTGATGGGGCATAACATCACAAAGGAAATAGGGGAATCGTTGATGGGCAAAAGCGTCACGGTAATCGGCGGAATATTGCAAGGCCACTTTGGCATGGGTTTTGATTTAAAAAAGGCTTTTGACCTTCACAGATTATATGTAGATGATTGGTTTGAAAAAAACGGCGTGCCTGTTAAGCCGGGAATTTACCCGCTTTTGGACAGGCTTGAAGAGCTTAAAATAAAAAAATGCGTAGCAACATCTACTGCAAAAGCCCGCGCCGAGTATAAGCTTGGCCAAGTGAACATTGCCCACCGTTTTGAGGTAATAGTAGGCGGCGACGAAGTGGAAAACGGCAAGCCCGCGCCGGATATTTTTTTGAAAGCGGCAGCATTTTGCAATACGCCGCCGCAGGACTGCGTGGTAATTGAAGACACCGAGGCAGGAATAACAGGCGCGACAACTGCCGGCATACGCACGATAGCAGTACCTGACATTGCCCCGCTAAATGAAAAAACCCGCGCAATGGCCTTTGCCGTTTGCACGGATTTGTTTGATGTTGCGCGATTATTTTCATCTTCTGGGGCGTGACATTTTCCAGCGCATTGTAGCCTCTTTGATGGAGTCTTTGCAAATTTTAATGTTAGCCCTTAGGGTAATTTGCCCATCGGCAAATTCTTTGATGTTGCCCGATATTGCAGAATCTTCGATTGTGGCAAGGTTTTCTATGAGAGAGGTTACCCCCATGCGCACCAAGTATGCGCGAATTTCAAAGCATTCTTTCACAAGATTTTGCCTGTCTTCCTCGCAGTTCATAACGAAAGCGGGGGTATAATTGCTTAAATCGCGCTCAAATGTATTTACAAATTCCGTAAGCGCGTCAAAATACTCCTGCGTTTGATAATAAAAACGTGTGCTTACGCTTATGTCAAACTTGCCCGATGCCGCAAGTTTTTTTAAGTCATAGGTTTTACCCTTCAAGGCAAACACCCCCCCTTTGTTTAGGTCGCCTTTATTATATCATTAATTTGCATTAATGCATAACTTCTATTTTCAGATATTTGTACATATTATCTAAAATACACCATGGCATGGAGGGGATACAAAGTGGGCGATTTAGCGTTAAGCTTGCCTGTTTATTTTGGGTTTAAAGGGCAACGCGCAGTGAAGGAACGGGGAAGTTTTTTGTTAAACGCGGAAAGCGGGCCCGTTAAAATTTACAAGGCAGCGGGCGGTACTCGTGAGATTGCTGCAAGATATGAGTTGTTTCGGCGGTTGGCGGAGGCGGGCTTTTCCGATACAGACGGTTTATTGCCTGCCGCGTCGGGCGCACCCTATGTAATGCTTGGCCGTGAAATTTTTATTATGTCGCGACATATCCCGGGGCGTGAGCCGGATTTTGATAAATTTTCGGACGTAAAACTTCTTATTGAAATTTTGGCACGTTTTCACAGCGCGGCAAGGGGTTTTGTTGCAGAAATACCAACCGCTTTGCCACTCTCCGATGTTTTTACGAAGCAAATTTCCGCGCTTTCGTCGGCAGTGAAGCAGGTAAACAGAAGCAAGGGCCTTTCGGATTTTGATGTGCTGATGCTAAAACACGCAGATTCCTATGCATTACGTGCAACAGAAGCTTTGGGGGTTTTGCAACAAACCGATTATGTAAGCTTGCATGATACTGCCGTTGCCGAAAATCATATTTGCCACAATGGCTTGAAGGAAGAAAGCCTGCCCATTTTGGGTGAATCCTGCTATATCACACGCTTTGACGATGCCGAAATTAATACCCAGCTAAATGACCTTGCCTCATTAATTCGCCGCTACGCAAGAAAAAGTTATTGCGAAATTCCCATTGACCGCTTTTTAGAGATTTACGACAAAATTTTGCCTTTGCCGAAAACCGCGCCAAAAATTATTTATGCTATGCTGTCATTTCCTTGGCCATTTATGAAACTTGTTTCGCGATTCTATAGTAAGAAACGAAATTTCACCCCTGCGGCAATAACCTCTCGCATGGCAGATATCCTCGCAGAACAGGAAAACTACGACGAATACTTGGAAACTATTTCTTCAACCGAGCGCAACCCGTAGAACAACAAGAACTCTTCGGAAGTGCCAAACAGAATCGGCCTGCCCGGGGCATCCAAGCGGCCTTTTTCTTCTATTAAACCGTATTCCAAAAGTTTGTTTACGCCATGGTCGCTGTTTATTCCCCTGATATTCTCGATTACTGCCTTTGTCACGGGCTGTTTAAACGCGATTACCGCCAATGTTTCAAGCAGTGTTTGCGAAAGGGCGCGGCGCGGTTTAATTCTTAAAAGACGCTGTATGGCTGGATAATATGCCGGGTTTGTACACAGCCGATAATTTTCGTCCACCTCTCGCAAGTGAATCCCCGCGTTTTCACTCGCATAGGTTTCAGCCATACGCGAAAGTAAATTTCGCGTAAGCGGAATATCGCAACCCAATGCTTCTGCAAGCTTTGCAAGCGGCACGCTGTCGCCACCCGCAAATAGCATTGCTTCCAGAACTTTTTCGCGTTCAGAGGTTAAACCCGGCATGTATTCGCCTCTTTCGTATTTTACATTCCCTTACGGCAAAATATTAATACCGCAAATTTCCCAACTTACAGCCGAAACGTCTTCAAAGTACATACGTAATTCTGCGCCGTTTAAATTATAAGGGTTTCCGTCGTTTAGCGAAAGCAAAATCGGGGAGAGTCCGGGTTCGGCGTCTTCGCGTACCCGGAAGGTGAACCGAAACAGATTACCTTCGCCATAAAAATTATTAAAACGCAACCCGTACCAACCCACACGAACATTGCCTGTAAATGGATTTTCAAACGATGGGTTTTGAAGATGCGGCGAAAAATCAATCCCTCGCGGGTGCATAAAGCCCGGCAAAAATCCGGTAAGGTTATTGTGCGCAAAACCCACAATTTCCAAGCCCTCGGGAACGGTAAGCGTAAGAAGCAAAGACGTAAAGCCCGGGTTTTGTTCAAGCACGAAAGATATATCAAAAGTTGCGTTGCGCTCGAAATAAGTATTTCCTTGAACGTCCAAAAAATTTCGTGCATGGTTAATTGCGTTCCGGAAGGTATAAAAATCCCCCGGCGTCGCCCACCAAAGCGTTGAGGGTATGCCGGCACCATCCGGCGATTCCACTGTGTTATCATAAAGTCTTTCTGCCACGTCGATAAGTACTGCAAGTTCGTTGGTCTGCCCGCTGTTGCCGTCAAATCTTTCGCCATTTATAAGGGCGTGAAGACGCAACTCGGCTGCTTCGACGGTAAGACTTTGCCCGAAACCCACTATGCATATAAGAATAACCACGGGAAAAACGAATGAATACACTTTCATAAATACCTCCCACTAAAACGTCAGCTTATAGACGATTCCATCGAGAAGGGGTTCGCCTGTCGTGGCAAAATCGCCCGAAAACGCTCTGTTCGCGTTTTCGGGTGCCACTCCGTCTCACCGTTCTCGATTGAAATCGCTATTACCCCACCATCGCTTTTATAAGGTTTTTAAAAATTTGTGCAACCTCGGCGCGGGTTGCCACGCCCCGGGGATTGTACAAGTTGTTGCCGACACCATGTATAATTGCGTGCCTGCGCATGGCGTGGATGGCATCCCGCGCCCAATATTCTGCCTGATACATATCATAAAAAATCTCTGCATCGTTATCCACAAGGGGAAAATCCCTTGCTGAAATATAATTTGCAAAAATAACAGCCATTTCTTCACGAGTAATATATTCATGGGGCGCGGACAAGCCGGAAATCGGGGGTAAAATCCCTTGCGCAAAAGCCCACGCAATGCCCGGGGCGTACCAAGCGTTAATGTCTACGTCCGCGAAAGGCGAGACATCAGAAGAGTCGGGATTTATGCCCTCTAACCGCGAAAGCACGGAAACAAACATACCGCGTGTCATGTTCATTTGCGGCGCGAACAAATTATTGCCAACGCCGGAAAAAAGCAGACGCGCCGCGGCAAAACTAACCGCCGCATGATACCAAGCATCGGCAGAAACATCGTAAAAATCAACTTCATTTGCGGCAACCATGTAAAGCTCGCCCGGCAGCCCAAGCAAGCGCAAAACAGAATTGGCGTAAAAGCTTGGCATTACAATACTCAGCGAACCTTCCGGGCAAATATGGTATGCAACAATTGACTCAGGCAAAAATTCGGGGTTGCGTTCAAAATCAACGGACATAAGCTGAAGCACACCGGGAGAGTCGCTGTCCACCGCAAAAATAAAATTGTCTGCCGCGGCAGTTTGCACCTCGGCAGATAATTCCAGAACATACACCGCTCCGGGGGTAATTATTGGCCAAGAGGATGCCGGTGCTGCGTCGGCAGGGTCTTGCGGCGTTGCGTCGGCAGGCCCTTGCGGTGCCGGGCAGGCAGGGTCTTGCGGTGTTGTGTCGGCAGGTTCTTGCGGTGCCGGGCCGGCTACATATATGCCGCCGTTGGCAAATGCACCGCTTACGGGCATTCCGGCGGCATCATTAATCTCCGCTTCTATTCTTACAAAAGCGAATCCGCCCGGCGCGGTGTTTAAAACGGTAAATTCAATGTAGATTAAAACACCTTCGGAAGCATTGTTTTCGTGTCCCACCCAGCCCACACGGAAAGGGCTTTGCCTGTAAGTATCCTTATCAACGCCTACGAAAATAAGCCCGTAAAGAGCCTCGCCCTGTGTAACAGAATCAACGCCGGCCAAACGTAACCTCGCCCTGTCATATTCCACGGTTAAAATCATATTTGCCAAGCCCGGGTTTGTTTCAAGCAAAACTGGCAGAACAAGAACATCGCCGGGCCGCGCAACATTCTGCCCGGCAGACAAAGCCGCCGGCCCTGCGGCAAATACTTGACCAGCGGAAAAAAACGCCGCAAAAAGAAAGCATAATATAAAACCTACAGAACGCTTCATAATCATACCTTCTTTCGGGCGAATATTTAGCCGTTAGTTACACCTTGGGCAAGTACCGGGGAAAGCGCAGTACCTGAGTACTTCATGCATACCAAAGAATCTGTATTGGGCAAGCCTTGTGGCATCTGCCAAATTAATTATTCCGTCGCATACCACATCTGCGGCGCGCATGTCGGGCTGTTCTACATTATGGCCTACGGCATATCTTGCGATAAGTGTGATATCTGCGGCATTAACAACTCCGTCACCGTTTGCGTCGCCCAAAACATAAGACATTACCTGCACAGAGCCGTTTATTACGCTGAAATATAACGGAACATGGTTAACATTTCTTGGGGGGTCGGGAAGCCCTGCGGCGGTGACAAGCTCCACCGTAATGGGCAATATTCCATACGCGGCATCTTCGTCAACAAGGAAGGTGAGCGAAAAAAATCTGCCATTGTTCGTAAAATCTTCTTGTGGCGAATACCAGCCGGCCTGCACAAAACTTAACTCACCTATACCGCCCGGCGGAATTTGCAACCCGACAAAATTAAAATCGGTATATGACGCATTATAACGGATTAATGTCAGGGTTTCCGGGAAGTTAATCCTAAGGTTAAGGTTTGCGAGCCCTGTATTATCGTGTAAGCGGAAATTTACCGTAACTTCGCCGCCGGGGCTTGCAAAGGTGTTGGCAACGGAAAGCGTGGTCAGTATCGGAACAGGCTCGGCAATAACAAGTGTTATCACTTTATAAGATGAACCCACTGTATTTGCGGCAAAAACTTGAACGGTAAAACTTCCTGCCGTCGTGGGTGTGCCGCGAAGTAATCCGTCAGAATCCAAAACAAGACCGGGCGGTAATCCGATTGCGCTCCATGTGGGCAAGGGGCTTCCCGTGCCGCCGAAGATGAACCCGTCGCCGCCAAACCCGTAAGAAACGCCTACCGTTCCGTTCGGCGCAGAGTATCCGGTTATGCGGGGAATTCCGTCGCTTAACACTTCAAACCGTATGGGAATTGACGCGGCAACATTCGCGCCGGATACAACGACAACGGCAGTTTGAACACCAACGGGCGTTGCGCCTGCCCCCGCGATTACACGGGGTACAATTGAAAATGTTGCAGTCGTACCGGGGGCAATGCCGGCGGGGATATTTATAAGCTGTGCATTTTGCGAGGGGACAGCATTGCCCGTAGCAAGTGTAAACCTTGACGGGTTCGCGCCGGAAACCTGAACAGTTAACGGGCCGGTGTGTTGCGCACCCGTATTTGTTATTGTTACTGTTTGCGCCGAAACACCGGAAGCGTTAAAGCCAACGATTGCAACGGGGAAATCAATCCCTTGGTGACTAAGCGCAATCTCAAAAGGCGGGCGCGAAGGCATAACCGTAAAGCTTAAATTGACTGTACGCGAGTAAACATTTTCCCCGGATACAACAATACTTGCCATGTGCGTTCCAACGGAAAGCCCATTAATAGGTCGGATTGCAATTACTGCATTTCCGTTTACATCAATGTTGGATATGTCGCTTGGGGTCAGCAGCTCAAATCTGCCTACATTCGCGCCGTAGAGTGCCACCGACAAAGACCCTGTTGGTTGTGTACCAAGGTTATATACCGTGATTGTTTGTGTTTCCAATAATCCATATCCCAAATACGCATTGGGAAAAATAAGATGGGTTGCAGGGTTGGTGCTTATAACATATGGTGCGCCGTCCAACCAAATCATAGAGCTTGTGCTTATCGGATGCCCTGTTACGGTTGTTACCCTCACCCAAACAGGCCCTTCTTGAATATCGGGGGCAACTTGAAGCAATCCGTCTTGGGTTATTGTCGCCCCGGTACCGTCGAGAGTCCAAAGCAGTTCAACATCCGGCATGGGGTTTGCGAATTGGTCGTAGACGGTGGCGGTTAGTTGCACGGATGCACCTGGCGGCAATTGCGACGGGGCATACATACGCACAGATTGCGGAACAATGCCGTCGATTTGTACAGCGGGAAGCCCATTCCATAAAGGCGTTGACCAACCAAGTGTGCCGCTGAAATGACGGGTGGTGAAATCGTAGGGATAACTTGCTAATACAAATGCAGAGGTTCCCAACGAGGGTGCATCACCCATGAACGTGACAATACGAAGATTCCCTGCGGCCATGAAAGCTTGATTCCCGATGCTTGTCACGCCGGTGCCGACAGAAACGGTAGAAACTCCCGAGCTTGTGAACATTCCTGCGGGAATAGTGGTTAATCCATTACCTATTATTACGGCGTCAAGCGCGTTTGCATACTGAAACTGTGTTTTACTTACACTTACCGGCGTGCCGCCAAAAGTTCTGTCCGGCGCGGCCGTTCCGCTTGAAATTGATGTTACGCTGTCCGGTATTCTCAGAACCCCTGTCAACGAACGGGCATTGTTGAACGCACCCATTCCGATTGTTAAAAGGCCGTCATTCAGTTCAAGTGTTGAAAGATTTACGGCATTGCTGAAAGCATGATTGCCTATATCCCGCATGGTTGTTGGGAAAATTATAGTTGTCAAACCCGTGTTGTACCTGAATGCATCTGCTCCTATGAAGTTGACGGGGCCCCATTCAATTTCTGCAAGGGGAGACGGGTTTGCGGCACTTATTCCCCTGAACGCGCCTGCTTCTATTCTTTCAACGCCCCTGAGGTTAACACTTTCCAGCGAGGTCGCGCCCCAGAATGTACCCGGCTGAATTACTCCCAACCCCGCACCAACGTCTATTGCCGTCAGAGAGGTTGCGCCGCCGAAGGTTCTGTTTGCCGCTAAACTGGTCGCGCTGGGTAATGTGGTACCTGTTCCGCTTATTATTGCGGTTACACTGTCGGGTATGATTAAAATCCAATCGCCGTCCGCATTATCCGGGTACGCATACGAATACGCACCCGAATGCACAGGTTGCCCTCTTAAATAGGGCGCGTTCCTGAACGCACCTTGGCCTATGGTGGTTAAACCTTCGTTGAGAATAAGTGTCACCAATTGTGATGCGTCGGCAAATGCGTTGGTGCCTATTGTGCGCATTGAAAGCGGCAACTCAATCGCTGTTATTCCGCTGCCCGCAAAAGCACTTTCGCCAATTCCCGAAATCCTGTTGCTCCAAGTTATATCGTCAATGCTGCTTAGGCGTCCGCTTCCGTAGAATGCGAAATTGCCCACGGTCAATACGTTTCCAAGGTCAATTTCCGATAAGCTTGTGGCATTCCAAAACGCGCCGTGCGGTACATCAAGTACGCCTTGGCCAATTGTAACAGAGGTTAGCGCGGTTGCATTGCCAAAGGTTCTGTTGCCCGCGGTGTTTGCACTGCGGAATTCAAGAACGGTATCGGGTATTACAAGCTCTTCTAAGCGGGACGCATTGTAAAACGCACCTTGACCTATTGTAACAAGCCCGTGATTAAGGTTAAGCACACGTATTCCCGTTGCATTACGAAACGCTCCGTCACCGATATATTCCAGCGTTGCGGGGAAGGTAATGGATGCAACCTCGTTATGCGCAATGCTTCCCATATTTAAGAATGCCAAAGATTCAATCCGTTCAAGATTATTGCCCCACGAAGTAATATTCCAAAGCCTTACTGCCCCGGAAAACGCGGCGGTTTGAATAGTTCTTACATTGTTGCCGATGCGTAAGGTATGCAGATTATCCGCGCCGAAAAACGTACCGGGCTGAATATCGGTTACACCATGGCCGATTTGCACCGCTGTAAGCGCGCTTGCGTGTGCGGTAGAATTACCGAAGGTTCTGCCTGCCGGGGTGTTAGTGCTGCCAATGGTAGCTACGGTGTCGGGTATTACCAAGTGCCAATCGCCGCCCGGATTATCCGGGTCGACCGGTTGCCCCCTAAGGCTTGTTGCGTTTGCAAATGCACCTGCGCGTATTTCAACCAAGCCGTGATTAAATACCAATTTTTCAAGGCCGCCTGCATCTGCAAACGCACCTGCGTCAATCCTTCTTAATTCTGAGCCGAATTCAATCCCGCCGGAGATTCTGCTGCCGGCAAAGGCGCGCTCGTGAATATGCGTAAGCACCGGCGACCAAGTGATATTGTCCAGATACGGCGCGTTTTCAAAGGCCCTTGTACCAACAATTGCCACGCGCCCAAGGTGTAAATCGCGCAAGCTTCGCGCCCCGTTAAATGTGCCGGGGTTGATGGTTGCCAACTGCGGCCCCAAGTGGTGAGTCCCGTTGCCCACACTGACTGCGGTAAGGGCAATAGCGTCAGCAAAAGTCCAATCTGCCGCGGCGCCTATAATCGACTCGTTTTGAGCATTAAAATTGCCGCCGCTGTGAATATTTTGCACGCTGTCAGGTATCAACAGATGCCAAAGGTCTTCGTCATCGCCGGGGTAAAAGTCTTCGCCGGTGCCGGTGTCTGCATCCACAGGTTGCCCCCTGAGCGAAGAAGCATTCGCAAACGCACCTTCGTGAATGGCAATCAAGCCGTCGTTAAGATACAACTCTACTATGCCTGTGGCATTTTGGAATGCCCTGTGCCTTATATGCCTTAGGTTTGTTTCGCGGAAGTCTATACCGGGGATATGGTTCGCGCCGAAAAATGCACGAGGGCCTATAATTTCAAGGGGTTCGCTCCAAGTTATGTCAAGGTTGTCGGAGGTGAATGCCGCATGTATTTCAAATGCCGAAGTGCCTATGATTTTTACATTGGCAAGGTCAAGCACTTCCAATAATCGGGCATCGTAAAACGTACCGGGTTCTATAACTTCCAAGCCTGCGCCGATTGTGATGCTTTGCAGCGAATGGTTTCTGCCAAAAGCGTAGGTTTCCACAATGGCACCTGCGGGCGCGCTTGCACCGCCCAAGCGTCGTGCATATGACTGGGCAGACGGAACTGTCCAAGCAGGGGGAATTTGCCCTATGACCGGGCCGGGCCTGCCATGTACATCCGCACGAAAACTGTGAATAGTGTCATTGGTTGGGTGGGTGTCCGGCGGCGTACCAATGGTGTTACCGTGGATGGTAGAAACCGTTGCGGGAGTATAGCCGCTTCGGATTCTTGTGACAGTATCCGGGATTGTAATTTCCAAAAGGCTTACAGCTTCAAAAAAAGCACCTCTGCCGATTGTTATTAAACCGTCGTTAAGGTGAATGCCCCTAAGAACCGGGGCGCGAAGGAATGCCCTGTCGTGAATGGTGTGAACCGTATCGGGCAAAAATACATAGTGGAAATAGTTAACAAATGCAATGCCCGCCGCCGGCCTGTGTTCAAAGGCACTTTCGCCTATTGACGTAATCGTAAGCCCGCCAAGCCTTTGAATGGGAGTGGCAAGTACGCCCTCCGGAAGTTCGCCCGGAAGATATTCGGGAACATCTGTAATACGCTCGGGGATACGCAAAGTGCGCAATTCTGTCCCGTGAATGCGGTTGTATCCCGTAATTGTTGCGCCGCCTGTGCGGGTAATCGTCCATCTGAGCCTTTGGCAGTACGTCAGCCCAACGAAATTAAATGCGTGCGTGTGAACGACCGCGGTTTCATAACCCGGGTTCCACGTTATACCAAAGTATTGGTTGCCCTCAACATCTACGTCGTACAAAAAAACATCGTGGAATGCCTGTAGCCTAATGTCGTCAACATTTCCAAGATGAAGGAATTCAAGCCCTGTAGCCCCATAAAATACCCCGGGTTCTAAAATTCTCAATTGAGAATTGCCGCTTGGAAGCCCAAAGAAAAGTTGATTGCCAATTATAATTCTTCTGAGGTATGGGTTATGCCCAAAGCTTCTGTGCCATCTGTTTGCAAGCTCTGCGGCTGTTGGGGTGGTTTCGGCGGTAAGGGTTGTGCCATAAGGCAGTGCGGGAGGTGTAATGGAAATTACCCCGTTTGTTCCGCTTATGATTCGTCTTACGCTGTTGGGAATACGAAGTTCTTCGATGGGCGCACCAAAGAATGCACCCCTGTGAATCTCCCAAAGGCCTTCGTTCAGGGTCAGGCTGTGAATCCCCCTGCCGCCCGTCTCTTCGCCTTCGGCTCGCCTGTTTCCGGTTGCCGCATTGCCCGGCACGCGGAACGCCCTTTCACCAATAATGCGGACATTGCCCGGTATGTTAATGGCTTGAAGGTTGGGCGTATCGTAGAATATTCCAGCTTCCAGCCAGGTTAAACCCGTGCCTATTGTAACGCTTTCAAGCGAAGTGTTATGCCCGAATGACCTGTGCCACCTAAGGTCAAGGTCTAACTGCGAGGGGGTTAGCTGCTCGATGCGGGTGGAAGTACCGTAAACCGGTTGGATTTGTGGAATTGCCGGAAGTGGTGTTGTAGCTTCCGTTCCGCTTGCGATTCTTGTTACGCTGTCGGGGATAACAAGGTCTGCAATGGATGAGCCAAAGAATGCGCCCCTGCCGATGGTATGCAACCCCATGCCGCCCGGTGCGTTTTGAATGTCAAGAACAGAAAGTGATGAATTCCTGTAAAATGCTCTTTCTCGCAGAATACGCATGTATGAAGGTATTGTAAGGCTTTGAAGCCCGGAGCGAGCAAATGCAAATTCACGAATTTCCGTAGCATTTCCAAGCTCCAGTACTTGCAACGCCGGCGAGCTGTAGAAAATGCCCGGCTCTAAAATTCGCAAGCCACTGCCTATTGTAACGCTTTCAAGATTAGGGTTATGCCCGAAAGTTCTATGCCATGTTGTGGTTCCCATAGTGGTGCCGTAAGCTGTTGCAGTAGCACCTTGGCCACTAAGTATTCTGGTTACTGTATCCGGAATTGTTACCGATGTAAGGCGCGTGTTATAAAAAGCACCCAAGCCTATGGTTTGCAACCCGTGATTGAAGTCCACCCGCGTAAGCGACGGCGATTGGTAAAATGCGCCCGTTCCTATTGTAAGCAACCCGGAGGGCAAAGCAATCGCGCTCAAGGTTGTTTGGCTGAAAGCCCTGTCTCCGATTGCGGTAATGGGTACGCCCAGTATTTCGTCGGGGATTATTACAGGGTTTGCCGGATAGCCAGGCGCAACAGTGTGCGCTGCAATTGTCGCGCCGCCGACACCACCTATTGTAAATGTAACCAACCCGCAACATGTGCAGGTGCGTTGCACCATATTAGACATAAGGTTGTCTACAATAACCGTCAGAAATGCAGTATATCCGCCGCGCATGACTTCAATTGTAAATACTCCGTCAATAGTTCCTTCAGCGGGGCGTGTGCCTGTTATGTTTATGTTCGTGCCCGATACCGTTGCCGTTACCCCGGCGGGCAAATCGGATGCATCTAATGTAATCGGCCCTGTGGCAGTGCCGGTTACGGCGGTTGTAACCGTTGTTGATGCACCGCTGAAAGCCGTTCCGCTGATTGTAACCTCGGGAGGTGTTAATAAAATCGTTGCCAAATCCTCCGACGGGATTACCGCATTGGAAGCTTCCGACGGGGGGCTTGTTCCAATTGCATTGGTTGCGGTTACTGTAAATGTATATTCTGTATCATTCGGTAATCCGGTTATTGTAACAGGGCTTGATGAGCCTATGGCGAAATGACCGCCGGGGCTTGCTGTTACCATGAAGGAAAATACGGCACTGCCGCCATCATCCCCCGGGGTGAAATAAACCCTTGCTTCGTTGTTCCCCGCTATTGCAGAAACATTTGTCGGCGCACTTGGAATAAGGTAGTCATTTCCACCGTCGCCGTTATAGGCATCATCAATTGGGGGAATGTCTTGCCCGCTGGGATAGCTTTCTTCGTACGAAACAGACGGAACATCATCGTTTTCGGCTAAACCCGGTGGATTATCATCTTCGGGGGTTTGAATGCTTGTGTCTTCTGATTGGTTCGGCTCTTCATAGCTGTAAGAGTAATCGTACGCAAAAACGCTGATTGGTGCGATGGTGGAAAACACCATAAGCAGGCTAACAAAAACAGCCGGCAATTTGTTGACGGATTTTTTCCTCACTTTGCAACTCCCCTTCTTCCTTACTCCATAAAACACCTTGTTTTCCAAATCCTACTATAACATGTGGCTAATTTTAGTGTCAATTGAATCTGTTGCAAACCACGACAAATGTATGAACAAGACCTTGAGGGCTTCGCCCTCAAGCTCCCACCCGCTTTTTGAAAAAAGCGGGGCAAAAACTTTAATATTACTAAAATCGTGCGAACGCATGATTTTAGGTTTTAATGTTAAAGTTTTGATGAAACTTTTTCAAAAGTTTCTGGGGTTTGGGGTGAAACCCCAAGGTTTTGAACTTCATGAGTTTGTCTTGTTCATGCCGCTTGTATCCTTCTCAACCTTCCGTGCATAGCATGTCATTAAGAACGCCTATCAAGTCATTTCACTTTATACCGAGCCTTGATTGGCGTTACGACTCTAACTTTAGGAAGGTTGGTTTTTTATGAACGAAAAGCATCAACCGCACCCACCTGTTTTGCAATGCTGTGTTTCGCCGATGGAGCTTGCGCAAGCCTATGTATGCCCGCAAAAATTTGAGGGCATTTTCCCGCCCGAAGAAGGTTTGCGAATGGGAACAATTTTTCCGGCGTTATCGCAACCGTATGTGGAAAGAACGCAAAGGGGGGCGCAAGTGTGAAAAATAAATTTCATGAATCCATTTATGCCGAAGGCATGTCAAAAATTATGAACCCCGAAAGAGACTCCCTTCTGAAACAACTTACAGCCCTCGACTTTATGGCAACAGACCTACAGTTATACCTAAACACGCACCCCGCAGACACCGAAGCACTTAACATTTATACCAACACCACTGAAAATGCCCGCACAGTACGCGCCGCTTACGAAAAGCAATTCGGCCCGTTAACGGCAGATGCAAACAACGCCGACACATGGCAGTGGATAAACGAGCCGTGGCCATGGCAGGCAGACTTCAACTTTCGATTAGAGCCGGAAGGGAGAATTTAACATGTGGGTATATAAAAAAATGCTTGAATATCCGGTAAAAATAAAAACGCCAAATCCACGCCTTGCTAAAATTATTATTGCGCAGTACGGCGGGCCGGACGGCGAGCTTGGCGCGGCCCTGCGTTACCTTAGCCAACGTTTCACCATGGTAACACCGCAAGCCATTGCCACATTAAACGACGTGGGCACTGAAGAGCTTGCACACCTTGAAATGATAGGAACAATTTGCCACCAGTTAACCGACAACGCCACGCCGCAGCAAATGCAAGAAGCCGGCCTTGACGCCCGATATGTAGACCACGGCTTGGGAATTTACCCCGAGTCCGCAGGCGGAATACCATGGACTGCCGCAGGAATCCAATCCAAGGGCGACCCGATTACCGACCTTTATGAAAATATGGCAGCAGAGCAAAAAGCCAGAAGCACTTACGAATATCTTCTCGATTTAATCGACGACCCCGACGTAGCCGACCCAATAAGATTTTTGCGCGAGCGCGAAGTTGTGCATATGCAACGTTTCGGCGAAAGCTTAAACCATGTGCGAGATTATTTAAGCAGTAAACGAATGTTTTACGCGAAGTAGTACCCTAAGCAAAAAAGCACTTGCCCTCAACAGAGAACAAGTGCTTTTTATTATCGAAAACAGCTATGCTGTTTACTTGCCTGCCATTTGGCGTTCTTGGGCTTCAATCATCTTTTTAACCATGTAGCCGCCAACATAACCTGCTTGTGCAGAAGTGAGGTCGCCATTGTAACCTTGTTTTAAAGGTACGCCAATTTCGCTTGCAACTTCGTATTTAAATTTGTTAAGAGCTTCGCGAGCTTGAGGTACGGAAGAGCTAGTGTTAGTCATTTTAGTATCTCCTTTTTTTTGACATTGAAGCGGAAGCTTCAAATGTTATTTACATTGGACATTAAAGAAACGTCCGATGTTGTATTTTCGGTTTTCACCGTTACGAGCGTATTATTGGCAGGCGTTTTAATTTTTATGCTGTTTTGCGCAAAAAGCGATTGGTTAGTTTTTGGAAAAAAAATTGCGTGCATAATGAAACAAAAATTGTTGCGCTATTCCGGAGTAGTTTTTTATTTCGGAAGGGAAGCCGGTTGGATAAAATTGGGACATTACGCGCTTCATCCATACATCCAAAGGGAACCTTTCCACGCGGCCGAAACCGTAAAGCAGTACGCACTCAGCAACTTTGGGCCCGACGCCGTGAATTTTCAGCAAACTATCTTTTATTTCATCAGAGGATAATGCGGCCAAAACGCTTGGGTTAAAAAGGCCGCCTGCTGTTTTGCAGGCGGCATCAATTATGTAGCCGGCACGATAGCCGCATTTTATGGGTGCGAGATTTTTGGGAGAAAGCGCGGCAAGGGTTTCCGGTGTGGGAAATGCAAATGCGCCGCAGGGTAATTTTTCCCCAAAAAATTCGCATAAAAGGCTTATCATTTTTTTTATTCGCGGGATATTGCTGTTCTGGCTGAGAATAAATGAAATAAGAATTTCCCAAACATCCTGGCGCATAAGACGAAGGCCGGGCGAAAATGCCAAAGCATCTCTTAAAACGTCACCGCCCCAGGCTGAAAGTTTTTCACGCAGATTAGTGTAATTGCGTGAAAAATCGAAATAATCCTTCCAAACGGTTTCAAACTCTTCCGGCGAAACATCTCTTAAAACCAGATTTTCGCCCTCTGAAAAAAGCTCAAGTCTGCGACCTTTTGCTACCCCCGAAAATTTACCTTTATCCGTTTCCAACCAACGAAAAGCCTGCCCATTATCCAGTGTTTGTGCCAAATTGAAGCACCGCACGCCGGAAAGAACTATGTCCGAGCCTTTTTGTTCTGCGGTTGTGTAATCCACTTAGGCAACCTCCGAAAACCCCATCATCTGCGCGCCGCTTTTTCCGTTTAGAACTTCCCTAAATCTTTGCTGTCGTATTCATACGCGCCGGAAGGGGCAACAACTTTGACGGATTTTATCGCAGGCGCAGGTGCCGATGTATGCGACGTAAGCTTCGGATAGGTTGGCTTATTTTGCGGAACGCTCGGTGCCGGTTCGGGCTTTGGCATAGCCTGAGTTACCGGGCGCTGTACAATGGGTGCTGTTGCGGTTTTTAGTCTTTCCGCAGCCTTTCGCGCTTCTTCCTTGGCCCTGTCGGCTTCCCTTTTTGCGGTAGACGCTTCTCTTTCTGCCGCCGAAGCCGCGTGCCTTGCCTCTGAAGCATCCCTTCGTGCATAAGCCGCATCTTCTCTTGCCGCAACCAGTTGCCTGTTTAAATTTTCCGCTTCATCTTTTGCAGAATTCGCAGATGCTTGCGCCGTTTGTTTTTCGCGGCTCATGGTTTCAATGCTTTGTCTGAGGTTTTCAATTGCCTTGTTAACCTCGGATTTTTTGCCCGATAACGGAGAAAACCGCACTTTAAGCTCGCCATCGCTGAATGATTTTGCCACTTCCGCTATCGCAAAAAGGGAATTCGCGTAATCTGAAACCATGCTGTTTATCCCGGTTACCAATGCACGATAATCACCGGCATATGGTTTTTCGTCAATGAGTGCGTCTGTGTTGCCCTGGGCATGGTGTTTGACCAAAGTGTTAACGTCTTTGATGAGACCGGCTTGTACCATGGAAAGCTGTGCAAGCGCGACCTCAATTTGCCCGAATTCGTCTTCTGTGCCGCCGCGCAAGCTTGTACCAAAGTTACCAACGGCCATTGCGGACGCCGCCGTTGCCAACGCGCTTGCGTCTTTTATCGCGCTTTCGGCCAATGCCGTTGCTGCCGCAGAAAGGCTGAAGTACCAAATAAACGAAAACACGGCGGCAATACCCATGCCCGCGCCTACATTTATTATGCTTAAATCATCAAGAAACCACCAGAGTGCCGCGAGTACGACAACGGCGGTAAAAAACACAAGAAATACAGCGGTCAAAACCAAGCGTTTCATGTTGGCTTCAATTGTTTTTCTGTTGTCGGACTCCATAAAACAAAACCCCTTTTCAGTACTCTAAGTGTGAAAAAAAATTTCATGAACCCATTTGTGCCGAAGGCATTTCAAAAAAATGTAATGCTAAAACGTCCCAAAACTCGTCAATGGCAAGTGCGCGACTCCAACTTGCAACGCCTGCCAAATCATTATCGTAAAAGAGATTAATCTTTTCCTGAATAGACCGAGCATCCTCAAGCCACACGCGGTAAACTACTGTTTCGCCGTACTCGGTGGCAAAGGCCTCGCCAATATAAGATGCATAATCGAAATCCCATTCCCATACGGCGTTGCGTTCGTTAAAAAAGTTGCGCGTACGATATGTGTTCCATGCGGCATAATGCGAAACCTCGCCGGTTCTTACAACTTCGCGCCAAATCCTGTTATAAAACGGCAAGCCCAAAACCAGTCTGTCATGCGGTACTTCGTCCAACATGTTGGAAACAGCGCGTCGCACCCAAGGAAGCGAAGCGTTGGGCCCGGCAACAGGCGAACCCGCCCAATGCTGGTCATATGCCATAACCATTACGAAATCCACGGTTTTCCCTATTAAATCGCGCCGATAAAATGCCGTGTGCGGATACGGCACTTTTACGGCGGCAGAAAGAACCACGCCGCGTTGCCGCATTGGAATTGCCAGTTCACGAAGAAACTGTATTTTATATGGCCCTTCGTCGGCAAGCAAAAGATGCTCGAAATCAATGTTTAAGCCGTCAAGGTTAAATGTTTCTACGTATTGAATCAGTTGATTTATTGCATGTTTTCGCGCATCTCTGTTTTTCAGAAACGCACGCGCCCGTGCATTATTAAAATCAAAAACCTTGGGCCAAACATACACGCCCTGCGAATGTGCCCAATCAACATATGCGCGGCTTGCAATCGAAGTCAAGAACATGCCTGTTTCGTCAATTTCAAACCAAGTGGGCATGACGGCAGTAAGGCTAGGGTGCAAGGGAAATTGCATTCTGGAGTCATTGCCGCCTGCGTTGGAAACGGAATCCCAAGTAACATTAATCGGTGAGTTTCCATGCCAAACTCGCGAATGATGGGCAAAATTATCAATAAGCCCGCCGTTTAGCAGTGTATCACCGCGCATAAAATCTAAAGGCACATTTGTTTCAATATTTTCAATCTCCGACACATGAACATACCCAAGCAACCCATATGGCGTGCGCACACGAATAAAGTCTTCGGCAACAGTCATATCCCCCACATCGGAATAATCGTACTCTTCACCGATAAAAAGCGTAAGTTTCGCGCCGGCTTCAAGTTGTTGTGTAATGGGTGAGCGATTGCCCGGCCAGTACCTGACATTGGTGCGTGACGAGGATGTTACAGCCGTGGTTTGGGGTTGGCCAGCAGAAGTTACAACCACCATATTATAATCAGGCATATAATCAACAATCAAGGGATAAAGCATCTGAATAACACAAATGGGAACAAAAATTTCGCCGCCGCTTTGAATTACGGGGCTATCAATTACACGCGGCGAACCATTTAGCAAAACAGTGTCACTGCCCGGTGTAAATTCCAACATTTCATACAAGGTCGAAATAAAAAGAACTCCTGCCCTTTCGTCCCAAAAAACGAATGGGTCTATAAAGTCACGCAAAAAACCCGCATGTAAATAAACAAACGGTTCTCCACGAAAATATTCAACTAAAGGCGGCTCTTCATACCGCATTCTTCGCCCGTCAAAAACCAACTGCGGAATCTCGGGATTAAGGCCAAAATGCGTATGAAAATCCACTACGGTCGTGTTGGGCCGCATGTTAGCGATGGCGGGAAAGTCTCGCACACGCGGCCACACGACAGACGCAATAAGCCAAACCAACCCGCCAATCACAATAACGGTGGCCAAACACGCCAAAAAAATTAATTTAAAAGAAAGTTTACGATTCATGCCGGAAAACACCTTGCCGAAGCTTTTAAACGCGAATCAAGGGTAAGAAATAACGCCTCGCCTATGCCTTGTAAGCGGTTCGCGTTTTAAGAATTATTTTATCTTCACGGGTTTTAATTTCCATATTTCGTCTGCGTATTCTTTAATTGTGCGGTCGCTGGAAAATTTGCCCGAGCTTGCGGTGTTCATTATTGCCATTTGCGCCCAACGTTGAGGGTCTTTGTAGGCGATATCTACTTGTTCTTGCGCTTGTTTGTACGCGGCAAAGTCTTGAAGGACGTAGTATTCGTCGGGTTGCTGGCCGCCATAACCGTTTAGCATTGCGTCGTAGATTTCGCGGAAAAGGTCGTGGTTACGGTCAAGGGTGCCGTTGATTAGGGTTGTGAGAATATTACGAATGCTGAAATCCATGTTGTACAAATCCCACGGGGAGTAATTGCCCGAAACTGTAAGGGCATGTACCTGTTCGGCGGTCATACCGAAAATGAAGATATTTTCTTTGCCTACTTCTTCAAGCATTTCTACATTCGCGCCGTCAAGTGTGCCTATTGTGACTGCGCCGTTAAGCATAAACTTCATGTTGCCCGTGCCGCTTGCTTCTTTTCCTGCCGTGGAAATTTGTTCGGAAACATCGGCGGCGGGAATGAGTTTTTCTGCCATTGAAACACGGTAATTAGGAAGGAACAGGACTTTAAGGCGTCCGTCAATGGAGGCATCGTTGTTTACAACATCGGCTACGGCGTTTATCAGTTTGATAATCAGCTTTGCGCGGTGATAACTCGCCGATGCTTTTGCCGCAAACATGTAGGTACGCGGCCACATATCAACAGAGGGGTTCATTTTTATTGCGTTGTACATATCTATAACGTGGAAGATGCACATAAGCTGGCGTTTATACTCGTGCAAACGTTTTACTTGAATATCAAAAATAGAATCGGGGTCAATGCCGATGCCGTACTGATTGCGGAAATAATTTGACAGATTTACTTTGTTTTGCCGTTTTACACCCATAAAACTTTCTTGGAAAGCGGCATCAGTTGCAAGGGGTTTAAGCTTTTTCAGTTGGCCTAAATCCGAAACCCAAGCATCCGAGCCCAATTTGTCAGTCACAAGGCTTGTAAGCAAGGGATTACATTTTGCAATCCAACGGCGCGGGGTGATACCGTTTGTTTTTGAATTAAATTTATCCGGATAAATTTCATAGAAATCACGCAGTTCGATTTTTTTGATAATTTCTGTGTGAATTGCTGCAACGCCGTTAACCGAGTGCGAGCCGACAATGGCAAGGTGAGCCATGCGCACTTGCCCATCTGCACAAATCGCCATTTTGCGAATGCGCCCGGCATCATTGCCGTACCACTCCACAAGGTTTGCGCAAAATCTGCGGTTTATTTCTTCAACTATCATGTAAATGCGCGGAAGCAGACGGCTGAACAATTCAACGGGCCATTTTTCCAAAGCTTCGCTCATGATTGTGTGGTTTGTGTATGCACAGGTTGCGCGGGTAATCTCCCACGCCTTGTCCCACGGGAGATAGTAAACATCAAGCAAAATGCGCATTAATTCGGCAACGGCAAGGGATGGATGCGTGTCGTTAAGTTGGAACTGGACATAATCGGAAAGTACGTCAAATTTTTTGCCGTGGCGTTGCTCAAATTGCTGAAGCACACGCTGGACTGTTGCGGAAATGAAGAAATATTGTTGACGAAGACGTAGCTCTTTGCCCGATATATGCTCGTCTGCCGGGTAAAGCACCGACGCGAGATTGCGTGCAAGGTTTTGTTCTTCCACTGCGCGTTCGTATTGGCCTTGGTTAAACGATTGCAAATCGAAACGGTTAACAGGCTCGGCATCCCATAAGCGCAGGGTATTTACCATTTTTGTTTTATATCCCACAACGGGATAATCATAAGGCACTGCCATTACGCTTTGATAATCTTCAAGGTCGTAATGATATTCGCCTTTTTCGTTTTTTACTGCCGTAACGCGCCCGCCAAACTTTATTTCTTTGGCGTATTCTTCACGCCTTACGCCCCAAGGGTCGCCGTGATGCAGCCAGTTATCGGGCTTTTCGACTTGATAGCCGTTTTCGATATGCTGTTCAAAAATGCCGAAATGATAACGTATTCCGCAACCGTACGCCGGATAACCCAGCGTTGAAAGGGAATCCAAGAAACACGCCGCAAGCCGCCCCAAGCCGCCGTTTCCAAGGCCGGGGTCTGGTTCGGATTCTTCTGCGATATTCATATCAATGCCCAGCTCTGCAAGGGCTTCGTTTACATTTTCCGTAAGGGATAAATTCATGATTGCATTCCCCATAAACCGTCCCATCAAAAACTCCATGGACAAATAGTAAACGGTTTTTACATCGGATTTTTCAAAGTAATCATGAGTCGCAATCCAGTTGTCGGAAACATAATCTTTGATTGTCATCGCCAATGCATTGTAAATTTGCTCGTTGCCGGCTGTGGCTATGGTTTTGCGATACGCGGTTCTTAAATGTTCGATAACGCCGTCCTTGATTTGCGCCCGCGTAAGTGTAGCTGATTTTGCCATGTTTGAACCCCCTTAAAGGTTTGTCTTTGAAAAAGATTAGTCATTATAACATAATTCCGAAAAAAGGCAAAAACAGTGTATTGTAAACTTAATATGTATTTATGGTTGACAATCAAGACTCGCGAAGATATCTTGTACGCGAATCCCTACCCTTGATTCGCGTCTTGTTTAGACTTGAAATAGTATCAGGAGGTTGCCAATGGAACGGACGACATCAAAAATAATATCAACCCGCGGACTTTGCTATACGGGGCTTGGCGTTGCTGTAACATGCGTGCTTGCCCAGGTGCATTTTCCATTGTTTGGCGTGCCTTTAACCATGCAAACATTTGCGGTTATGCTTATAGGAATTATTCTGGGCGCGAAAAAAGCCGCCGCCGCAATGGTAATTTACCTGATGCTTGGGGCGGCGGGAATGCCGGTTTTTACGGGTTTTGGCGGCGGGGTTGCGCGGGTTGTCGGGCCTTGGGGCGGTTTTATTATGTCGTTTCCCGCAATGGCTTTGATTATAGGCTATGCCGCAATGCGCACAAAAACGTGGCTTGTTGCGGGTATAGTCGCGGGGGTGATTGTTAATCTTTCCTGCGGAATGCTTTGGTTCGCTTTTGTTTCAGATGTTGGAATGCGCTATGCATTTGCGGTTGCGTTCTTACCCTTTGTCGCGCCGGAGGCAATAAAAGCGATTTTGGCAATAAGCATCGGGGTGCCCGTGCGCCGCGGCTTGATAAAAAGCGGAGCTTTATAGGCTACTCTAAAGAAAATAATTCGCCAGATTAGCGTTTTCGTCTGTAAAAGGTTCGATAAGCGGTTGGCCGGAAGTAATAAGCGTGGTAACGCCAGGGCCGTGGCCGGCTATTTTGCTTGCGCCGTGAACAATTACACCAATTGTGCAAGCCCCTTTTTTATATGCGCGTCCATAGCGGGTGTCGGCGTTGGTAATGGCAACGATATCGCCGAAACGCAGGCCTGTGAGTTCGTGCTTTTTTATCATATTTTCGTCAAACATTGTAATGTCATAATCGCCGCGTGCCGTACTCACATGGCCAATGCCGCTTCCCATTATCTCTGCGGGGATTATTTTTGCCGCGCCAATTTTCAAACGGCCTGCCGTTTCGCTGATGTTCATTTTTTCAAGCAAAGCCGGGCTAACACTGCGCAAAATTATCTCGGGGTAATCAAGAAACTCCATGCCTTGCCCTGTGGCTTTTACGCTTATTTTGTCATCAATGTTTAACTTTTCAAGGGTATCCTGCGGAAAATAAATCATAAGATGTTCGCAACCACCATGCTTGCCCGTAACAATGCCTTTATCGCCCTTTGCGTCGCCGCTTCGTACGGTTGCTTCGTTGCCTATGCACGATAAAATCGTATAAGCTTGGTTGCACTCGTCATCCTTGTTGCGCGTGGTTACTCCCGGCTCAAGATGGTCTGCCGCCCAACCAATGCACGGGTCGCCTATTTTTGCGTTGTATGTAATTCCGCCTGTCCCCGCAAGCCACATTATTCCGCCGTCGGCGGTAACTCTGCCGCCTGCACCCCCTCTCGGATGCCACACCGTCCCCGATACAGAGATGATTGGTAATTTTTCTTTGTTTGTTCGTATTTTCATAGTTCCTCCTTAATTATTTGTGCGTAGGCAAGCCCAAGCCCATAAGCAGCAAGGTCGCCCACAACCGTTATCACACGATGAATTACCATTGCCGCAAGCAAGATATTTTCATACACAAGGCCGCTGAGAAACATCATCATCACAGCTTCACGGATACCCAGCCCGCTTGGTGCCCCCGGCGTAAGAAATCCCGCAAGCCACGCAAGCAAATACAGCCCGATAATTGTGGTTACAAGGCCGTCTGTCATGGGCTGGCCCAGCAGAACAAGCGTAATCACAAATGTCGCGCCCCACAAAAACATCATTGCCAACGCCCAAGCGAAACGTTTTGCAAGCACCGCCGGCTTGAATATTTCCACGGTTTCCCAAAATTTTTTAAAACCCTTTGTAATTTTTTCGCGAAAAAAATATATTGGCGGAACAATCACAATCAGCGCGATTCCGGCGATAAGAAGCACGAAAGGCAGAAAATCAAATTCTTGCAAAACATAACTGCGGGAATGCTCAAAAGCAAGAGTTAACGCCACCACCAGCGCGCCCAAAGCCGTAATCACGCCCTCTGCAACGGTAGAAAAAGCAACCTTGCTGTGCCTTAGGCCCTCTGTTTCAACTGCCATGCGATGCCGCCCTGCAACATACATAATCCCGCCGGGAATGTATTTATAAAGATTTGACATTAAATACACAACCACCGCCACCGGCTTTGCCACCGATATCCCCGAAACATTCTTTAACAACGCACGAAAATTAAAGGATGCCCCGAAGATAACAACACCCTCTGCAAATGCCACGGCAAGTAACCCCGCCACTACTGCCGGCGAGGTTAATAACGAAAAATCTATTCCATATGTTGCAAGCCGCCGCGCTATAAAACCCAGCGACACCAGCATTAAAAATGTCCCCACCCAAGAAACTATTTTCTTGGCGTTCATACAGCACCCCTTTTGCCCTTTAGGGGAGTGTTGAAAAATCATCCGTTCGCATCAACACTCCCTATAGTAATGCTTATTACGCCACCAATTAAGTTATTCGACGGATACTGTTTACAGCCTAATCAACTCTGCAATGCTCATTGCAATGTTATCAAGAATATCGAAAAACTTGTCGTTCAGGTCGTAATATTTGCCGTTTGGTTTGGTTACGGGGTCGTAGGCCTCGATGGATTCGCGGTCTTTTCGGGCAACGATATAAGTTGTGACTGCGCGAGACTCCAGCATTTCGCAGATTTGTTGAACAGACTTTCCGCTGTGGGTGGGAACATGCGGCGGGGCATCGGTAATTAAAATGAAGATGTTCCGTGCCGCGTCGTCGCCTCTGTGAGAGCTGAGAAGTTCTACGCCGGTTTCAAGGGCATCCAACGAAGATTCCGGAATATCGCCGCCATAAGTGCGCGGGATGTTTTTTACTTGCTTCTGGAATTTTGGCACATCGTCGGTGAAATTATACACAGATGGTTTCTCTTTCTCGCCAAGGTCGCCGAAGCCAATCAGCCCCAGCTTGTACATCGCGCCCTTGCTTGCAAGGATATTCGAGAATTCTATTGCACGGTCTTTTACGCCGTTTATATAAGTGTCCATGCTGCCGGTTGTGTCTATCAAAAATACGACATTTACTTTGTCGCTGCCCTTCGCGCCGTGGATTTCACGCACAGGCGGGGCTTGGGTTTGGGTGCGGTCAAATTCGGCGCGTTCACTGCGCCCGGTGGTCAGGTCTTTTACAAAAACCTCAAAAATGTTGTTCTCGTCTATTGCATAGGTTATTTCTATTTGTGTTGTGCCTGTCAGGCCGGCAAGGGCGACTGTCCCGATATATTTTCGTGAGTCTTCGGCATTTTGCTCCCACTGGTAAACATCAACATTTACGCGGCTTGCGCCCGACATGGACGCAAAGTTGCTATCGGAATATTTGCTTGGAATGGGGCTGCCCATTGGGATAATCGGAATGGCTTCGCGCTTCATTGTGGCAAGGTTTGTGACTGCTTCCGTGCCAAAAACCTGGCGGGTTATTTGTCCCACTTTTACATTTGAGTTGGGCAGATGAATCAGATAATTGTAAATACTTGCGCCCATTGCCACAGATTTTGCCGGGTCGGTGGCGCGATAAGGTTCTTTCAGCAAACCTGCAACCATGCGTTTAACCATGGGAATAAGCGTACTTCCGCCCACAAGCACCACTTTGGAAATTTCATCGGCGGCAACACCTGCGCGTTTTAACGCTTCCTCTATAATATCCCGCGAACGGTCTACATATTTGCGAATCATTGCTTCAAATTCTTCGCGGGTTATTTCCGCATTAAGGTTTTTTGGTACACCATCTATAATTACAAGCGGGTTGATTCGCACAGAAACTTTATTTGTGCCTGAAAGTTTTTTCTTAATAATTTCGGCTTCTTGTTTGAGTTTTTGCATTACGCGCTTGCGCTCGGCAGTATCCAAGGCGTCTAAATCAACATTGCTTTCCTCTGTAAATTTAGCTTTCAGCCAACGCACAAGTTCACTGTCGAAGTCGTCGCCGCCAAGATTCATGTCGCCAACGTCGGAGAGTTCTTGAAAAACTTCCTGACCGCTTTCGTCAAGGGAAACTTTTAGCACGCAGGCATCAAATGTTCCGCCGCCAAGGTCGTATACAAGCAAAGTTTGCGCGTAACTTTGCCGATAACCGTACTCGATTGCCGCCGCCAAGGGTTCACTCAAAAGATAGACATTTTTGAAACCTGCCATAAGCCCTGCTTGTTGCGTCGCGTAGATTTGGCGGTCGTTAAAATACGCAGGGTGCGTTATTACCACTTCGTCGAATTTTTCGCCGGCTTGGTCTTCTGCGGCCTTTTTAAGCTTGCCCAAAATCGCCGCTGAAACCTCTTCGGGTGATTTCTCCATCCCGCCGATGTTGATTTTTTCACCGCCGCCCATCATGCGCTTGACGGAAATTACCGTGCTTTCCGGATAAATAATTGCCCCGGACTTAGCCTCTGCGCCTACAATAGTACCTTCATCGTGAAAACACACCACCGACGGTAAAATTTCATCTGTGCCGTCCAACTTTACAACGTCTAATAAATCCTTCTTATCGTTGTAAATGATGGCCGCCGAGTTTGTTGTGCCAAGGTCAATTCCTAAGTAGCCCATAAGTGCCTCCCTTTAAGGTATGTGTAAGGTATGTGTAATTTAGCCAAGCTCTGTGCGTTTGAACCTATTGGGGTCGAATGCTTCGCGGTAGCCGGAGGACGGGAATTCATCACCAAGGCCAACATCTTCTACAAGGCCGCGCACAAGGCCCCCTTCTTCTTCCACCATCAAAGTAATGCGTAATTTTGTTTTGCCGGACGGACGCCGGGGCAAGCCTTTTATTGAGACTTCGCCTATAAGCTTGCACTCTTCAAACGGGTCGTCTTGTTGAATTCTTTCCAAAATTCGCAAGTCCAGACCGGTCATTTCTTCGGGGGTTGTGCCGGAAAGGGTGAAGACATGAGATTTTTTCGCCAGTGCATAGGAAGTGCCACGCCTAATCATTGGGAAGAATGATTTTTTCCCGCCTGCGCCGCCAAGCTCCAGCCCAATATCATGTGAAACGGTTACTTCAAATTCTACGGAAATTTTTTCGCTTTCAAGGTCTGGCTGAGAAAGCAGCCCGGTTTTCATTGCGGCATAATATGTCGCGCCCAATGAAATATCAAGCGCGGGGCGTTCAGATGAATAAATTTTGCTTTCATCGCCGAAAATATCCAAAAGCATCTCCCGCACCCAGGGCATTTGCGCACTGCCGCCTTCAAGCAAAACGCGGTCTATATCTTGCGGCGTGAGGCTGCCTGTGTAGGTTTCGCGCAAAGCTTTAAGCACAAGCTTGCGGGTTTTGTCAATGAAAGGTTTGATTAATAAATGAAATTCTTCTCGCGTGATTTGCTCAACGAAGGGCGGAATACAGAAAGTAAACGGAATACGAAACGCCTTAACGCCACTGAGCCTCTCCTTGGCCTCCCTGGCTCGGGCTATGAGCTCTACTTGGTTCTCGATGGCCAGTTCGGAGGCGGCTTGACCGGTTTTGGTGCGGACGAAATTTCCGCACGCTTCAATTAAAAAGGCGTCAACATCGTCACCGCCGTGGTAGGCTTCGCCACCCTGCGATATTACTTGCAAGCGAATTTTGGCGTCGTCGCGCTGGGTGATGTGAAACAGCGTAATATCCAACGTGCCGCCGCCAAAGTCAAATACCATTATGCGCTCGCCTTCGTTTAATTGATGGCGAAAATTGTATGCCAACGCGGCGGCATTGGGTTCTTTAATTAAACAAATAAGCTTGTCCGCAATGCCGGCAATTTCACAGGCGCGTACGGTAGCTTTTTGTGCCGCGTCGTCGAAGTCGTAGGGTACGGACACAACCACGCCCGCAATCTCTGCCTTTGGGTTCAAATTTTGCGCATGAGAAACAAGCTCGGTGAGAATTTTCGCAGAAATTTCTTCCGGCAGATAACTCGTGCCGCCAAGCGATACCGTTTCATTTGTACCCATCAGACGCTTAATCGAGCGAATCGTTGTCTCGGGGTAAATCTTCATGCTGCGATATGCCTCTTCGCCGATTACCCATTCCTGCTCGTCGTTATCGTCGCCCGCACGAAACTGTACAACAGACGGCAACGGTACTTTTCCGAAACCATTGCTTATGTCAATGGCCTCGGGCCTTCGATTATTATTATCCCAATAACTGATTACCGAATTTGTTGTGCCAAGGTCTATACCTAAAATATACCAATCTTCGGGGAGGCTTCCCTTTTCTTCGATTTGCTTGCGATATGCTTCCCAATTCACGCGCTTCTCCCTTTCATTATCTTTTCGGAGGTTGCCCATATCATAACTGTTTTACATAATAAAATCCAGTCGGTTTAGAGCCTGTTCAAATTCTCAATCCTGCCGAGTTTTCGAGTGATTTTTTTGCCAATTAAGGAAGTATTGACGACGTTTGCCGGCGGCAAACGAGGAAA
>JGI24703J35330_11748818_pt1 | contig 40652 bp, 36 predicted proteins | sample TergutNt197P1_FD_35330 | JGI IMG/M metagenome (IMG submission 35330)
GAGATTACAAGCCCTGAAAGCCAAGAAAGGCTTCACCCTCGTTGAGTTGATTGTTGTTATTGCAATCATCGGAGTACTCGCAGCGATTCTGATTCCGCTTTTGATGAACCACGTGACAAGTTCACGTATTAGCTCGGCGGATTCTGATGCGGCAAACATTTTCAGAGCAGCAGCGGCTGAAATCACTCGACTTGATTCAAGAAATGACCCCATCACTGAAACCGCAATCAGAGATGCTGTTGAAGCTGCTATGGGAGATGACGTTGAAGACGGAGTCAGAAACATCCAATACTTTGGGGATGGAGACGGCAACCTCGTTGGGATTCTTTACAGGATAACAGGAGTAATGCCGTCAGGTGAAGCTGCGTGGGATAGAGATGAGGGACGTACTCGTACGAGGATTTGGGGCATTTACGGAAACGAAGGCGCTGGAGCTTTTAGATTCGACGACGACGACGGTGGCGGCGGCGGTGGCGGCGGCGGTGGCGGTGATTCGACCGAGACCGACTAAACGTAATGTTCGGTAACACCGCAGGGCAAGCCCTGCACCCCTCTCTGCTTCGCGCGTGAGAACCGACGCAGAGTGTCGGGGTATTACACCCGAACTTTCAATAAAAATCGGTTAGCATATCGCTAACCGATTTTTTTCATTGTTGTTTGGCTTTGACTTTTTCCATTTTTCAAACTCATTCATTACATCTTCAACGTCTTCTTTTTCCATTGATGCTTTGGTATGTGCTATTTTGGTATAAATATCCCCAGTGTATTCTGCCAAAAGCAATTTGAACAAACTGCTTTTCTCAGCGTGGCGTGTTTCTGTTTGTATCATGTTCCTACCTCCCTCTGTAACCACTACACCACATTTTGGCGGGTTTTGTCAAGGATTAGGGCGAGAGGCTGTGGAACTTTTCTGTGGGTGGGTTTATTCGCTTTGTTCGGTAGAGTGTGTTTGTGTGAACGTATCACGTTCTTTCTCAGGCAAAAGATTTCGTAATTTTTTCGAGGCATCTTTTTTGTCCTTGGCTTCATCTACAATATTAACCGCCATTTTTATGATGGATTTAAACTGATAATCAGTCATAATATCGCACCTTTCAATGGTTGCAGTATCCATAACGAACACCCCCTTTTGTATCACTATACCACACTTTGGCGGGTTTGTCAAGGCTTCGGGCAAGGGATTGTGCAACTTTTCGGATAAAGAGAAAACTGTGGTCAAAAGACCACGGTTTTTCGGTTCATGAATGTTGTTTGGCTTTATTACAATGACTTTATATAAATCTATTGACAATGTGCAAAAATTGTGGTATAATCATAATAATTTATATCGAAAAAGGAGGGGTTGATTTTGACTAAACCAGAAATGGTGGCTATTTTCACGTCATTAAATGAACTTAATGACTTAAAACAATACGAAGCTATGGAGCGAATTATCAAGCGTGTGTTGATGGAGTGTTGTGAAAAAAGCGACCCTACAATCAAAGAACCGACATTAAAATCGACACCTAAATCTTAGCCAAACAAGAGTATGCCCCGAGCGAACTCGACTTTTGGAGGGATAGGGTATGATAAAGCGAATTGTGGCTTTAATTGCAGTGGTTGCTTTTACAGTCACGTCAATTATGGCAGATATGGTTGCATCAACCGAAGTGTATGTTTGTCCTGCGTGTGAGCGTGTTGATTGTAGCGGTATAAATCCACGGTATCGCAGTTCGTGTGTTTTGGGGGTGTGATATGAAGAAATTTTTGTCTACTTTAATTGCGATTATAATTATGGCGTTAGTATTTGTTACACCTGCAATGTCACTGCCGTGTGGAAGGTGTGGAGCTAAACAATATGGCGATTGGCTATTTGATGTGTTCCATTACGGTCATAGGGTGGTTGCGGAAATAATTGGTTATACTGGCACAGAAACCAATATAACGATTCCCTCTGAGATTGGGCAACTTATGGTTGAGGAGGTCTCTTTGTCGTCGTCGTGTCCATCCGAACTCTGTTTGAAACGTAACTTATATGTTGAAACGGTGGTTATACCTTATGGAATTACGCACATTGGAGAGCTTTCTTTTCAGTCCCTTAGAGGGGTTGTAATTCCTAACAGTGTTAACCATATTTCTGGTAGTAATAGCCTGGCGTTTAGAGAAGGCACGTTTAGTAACACCTCCCTTTCTACAGTAATAATTCCTAATAGAGTCTGGCATATTGGTAGTGGTGCTTTTGCAAACACGCCTCTCCTCACAAGTGTAGTGTTTAAGTCCCCCACACCACCAAGGTCATTAGGAAATATTTTTTACAACAGTGCTTTACAAACCATTTACGTCCCTCTCGGTGCATACAACGCCTATCGAGCTATTCCGCAATTCAGCGAGTTTGATATTGTAGAAGTCACTTGTAACTTCTGCTACAACTGCGATTTCTGTAAAAGTAAAGATTTTAGGAGAAGTCAAATCTCCGTCAACATAAACACCGCCTTGCAAATCCTCCGCTACCTCGTAGACCTCCCGAATGAGGCGACAATCAGAATGCACGATTTCAACGACAATGGCGAGATTGATATTGATGACGCTCTTCAGGTATTGAGGTATCTTGTTGGGTTACCAAGCGAGATTGGTGTCTGGAGGAATAGGGTATGAGAATAGTTTTGTCTTTATTGGTTGTAATTTTTAGCGAGTTTGGTGATTCCAGTTTCGGCAACATCACCACCTACTTTGCAAGACCATCTACAATTTTGGGTTGTCGAAAGGTCTGCTGAATTGCAATCTGTCGCTAAGAATATTGTAGGCGAGAAATGTTTGACACGGGAGCTTGTCGAGGCTTTTTTTGTGCAATATGTACAAATCCCCCACTCCAGATTTTGCTCTGGAATGGGGGCAAAGCTACTTTGTGGACATAAACAGCTTTCCGACACCTTTAATAATCGGAAGCCCAGCAGCAAACGCCAATACAATTAGAATAGTTTCGCTACCCAGAGGAACGCTCTGCAAAATCGAAGAAAGCCACGTAGTTCCCATTGCGACGGCGATAATTGCGGCAGAGGCAAATACCGCTAATACAAGATGTGGGTTGTTGCGATATCGTGCGTTAAAAATCCCACGATTTTTGTCCTTACACTCAAACACGAACACTAGTTGCGATAAGCCGAGGGTTGCCATAGCAGCAGTTCGAGCGTATTCTACACCAAAATCAAGGCTAATATAATACGCACCGAGTGTGCAAAGTGCTATTGCGATTCCACGCATGACTATGCCAAAAAACATTCCTCCTGCGAATATACTTTCTTTGCTTTTACGCGGTTTTTGTTCCATGACTTTGTCGGTAGAAGGTTCCATACTAAGTGCGATTGCTGGTAGTCCATCGGTTACTAAATTGATTAACAAAATTTGAATCGGGATTAGCACCAACGGCATTCCAAGCAACATCGCTACAAACATTGTAAGAACTTCACCTATGTTAGACGATAGCATATATTTAATCGATTTTCGGATGTTATTATAAATCGTTCGCCCTTGCTCAATTGCGTTTACGAGTGTTGCGAAATTATCGTCAAGTAGGACTAATTGTGCCGCCTCTTTGGTGACATCTGTGCCTTGAATTCCCATCGCTACACCAATTGCGGCCTCTTTAACAGCTGGTGCATCATTGACACCGTCCCCAGTCATGGCCACTATGTTGCCTTCTGCTTTGAGGGCTTTTACTATTCTTAGCTTGTCGGCAGGGCTCATCCTCGCATGGACTTCTGTAATCCCTGCTTGTCGTGCGATTTCTTCGGCGGTATTCTTATGGTCGCCGGTCAGCATAATCACACGAATGCCCGCCTTTTTACACTTACGTACGGCGGTTTTAATTTCAGGGCGTAGCGGGTCAGATAATCCCGCTATTCCTACAAAAGTTTCGCCTCGAGAGAAGGCCAAGCATCGTAATCCTTTTTTAGTCATGCTTTCATATGCTTTGCGAATTTTGGTGATTTGAACTGAACTTAAATTAGTACGGCATTTGGGCAAAATCGCTTCGAGTGAACCTTTTAACCATTTGTCGCCGTTTACTGTCACCGACATAAATTGTGCCGAACTATCGAAAGGGATTTCATCGGTGCGAGTACAACCATTTGTGTTGACTTGGCTAAGTTCGGCGTATTCCATAAGTGCTATTTCAGTAGGGTCGCCTAAATAACTACCATCAGGTTGTTTGAGAGCGTTGTTACAAAGTGCCGCACATTTTTGAAGGTTTGATAAATTATGCGAATTTGTGCCACTGTCCGAATCTGGTGTCCAAGTTTCGGTGACTTTCATCTTGTTTAGAGTGAGCGTCCCAGTCTTGTCTGTGCAAATTACGTTGGCACAACCCAACGTTTCGACTGAGTGTAGTTTGTTCACCAAAGCCCTTTGCTTATAAATTCGCCTGACCGCTAACGCTAACGAAATCGTCACCACCGCAGGCAAGCCTTCAGGAATCGCCGCAACAGCAAGTGAAATTCCAGTGAACAACATATCAAAAATTCTGTAACCTTGAATCACGCCAAGAACGCTTACCGCAATACATACAACAATACAAATTACACCGATGGTTCGACCGAGTTCGCCTAATCGTTTTTGAAGTGGCGTTTTCTCATCGCTGGTTTCAGAAAGCATACTTGAAATTTGCCCCATCTGCGTTTTGAACCCAGTTTGCGTTACAGTGGCGAGAGAATGCCCTCTTACAACAGAAGTCCCCATAAAAATTTCATCTCCGTTGGATTTCTGCACTGGTAGGCTTTCTCCGGTAAGTAGTGACTCGTCTACCTGAAAAGCCATCGGATTATTAAGCCTACAATCGGCTGGAATACGTGAACCAGCCTCAAGCCGAACCACATCGCCTTTTACGATTTTAGATGATTCAATTTGAACCACTTTCCCATCACGATAGACTGACGCACTCGGGGCGGATAGTTTCTTGAGTGCCTCAAGCGTCTTTTCCGCACGGTATTCTTGAATGAATCCTAGAATTGCGTTTAAAACAACCACTATCACAATCGCAGTTGCATCTAAATATTCACCCATGATAAGAGAAACCGCAGTTGCGATTAAAAGAATAATCACCATTACATCTTTGAACTGTCCTGCAAAAAGCTGGTGCGGTTTGATTTTGTTGCCTTGTGCAAGTATGTTTTCGCCATCTTGTGAAAGCCTTTTTTGAGCCTCCACCTCCGAAAGTCCGATTTTTTTCATGAACTGTAACTCCTTCGCTTGTACTATACGCTTGTATGCTTGTCTAAAGCATATGAGGACAAGCGAGATAGTATTACTATATTAAACCGCAACAAAACGCTTGTGTTTTTTCGGTTTTACAAAAGCCTTACCTAAACCTTACTTTTTCTTACATAATCTTTACGTAAACTTTGTTGAATTTTATAAAAACACGTGGTATAATCGTTTTGTAAAGACAAAAAACAAAAATGTGAGGTAAAAGATTATGAGTTTTATGGAAATAGCAAAGCTGGTTGCAGCATTAGCACTATTCCTTTACGGAATGAAGCTGATGGGAGAGGGGTTAGAAGCTGCTGCAGGTTCTAAGTTTAAGAAAATTCTCGGTTGGTTCACTAAAAACAGATTTTTGGCAGTAGCAACGGGTGCGTTACTTACAGCAATCATCCAAAGCTCGTCGGCGACTTCGGTTATGACGGTAGGTTTTGTAAATTCTGGGCTCTTGAATTTAGTACAAGCCGCTGGCGTAATCATGGGTGCAAATATCGGTACGACTATTACTGGTTTAATAGTTTCGTTAAATGTCGGCGATATTTCGTATATAGCGATTGCAATCGGTTTATCAATTATGATTGTTGCGAAAAAACCGTCACTCAAATACAGAGGGCAGATTTTAGCAGGGCTCGGGATACTCTTCTTCGGTATGCTTATGATGACAGATATTTTACGCCCTCTTAGAACGAACGAATTTGCTGTGTCCCTCTTTGAATACGCAAGCAACCCACTAATCGGCATCTTAGTTGGAATTGTTGCTACTGCCCTGTTCCAAAGTTCATCTGCTGTTACTGGTATAGCAATCGCACTCGGAATGTCTGGGGTATTAGGGTTACAAGGTGCGATGTTTATCACGTATGGTGCAAATATCGGTACTTGTTTCACAGCACTAATCTCGACCATTGGTGCATCACGAACTGCTAAACGTGCGGCGATTCTTCACCTTATATTTAACTGTATGGGTGTGATTTTATTCACCTTTATCACTCTAATGCCGTTTGGGTATATCAACTTTATCGAAACCACCTTTGCAGCAAGTGAAGCCGCAGGCGAAATTGACCCTGATGCATTGTTCCCACACGTTGGTAGGCAAATTGCAATAGCGAATATATTCTTTAACGTCAGCACCACTATCGTTTTGCTACCGTTCTTAAAAGGAATTGTAAAAATCGCAACACTTATTGTTCCAGTGCGTGAAAACGAAGGAGATTCAGAAAAGTTAGTCCATCTCGATTCAAGGATGCTTACTATGCCTAAAGTTGTTGTTGAACAAATTCGAAGTGAAGTGGAGCGTATGGCAAGATTAGCTCTCGACAACTATCGGCTTTCAGTAGATATGTTCTTAAATCGAAACACCAAACTCGGAGAACAAATCAAGAAAAATGAAAAGACAATTAACTTCTTAAACCACGAAATCACTAAATATCTTGTACGTGTAACTGCAATGGAACTCGAAGAGTCTGATCGAAAACTAATTGGCTCGTTCCATCATGTGTTAAATGATATCGAACGAATCGGCGACCATGCCGAAAACATCATGGAATTTAGTATGCCGTTTATCGAAAATAAAAAGCTTTTCTCTGAAGTTGCGGTTGAAGAATTGCGAAAATTATCTAAAGAAGTTGACACAGTGTTAGAAAACGCAATCGAATATCTTGTAAGCCAAAAAGAAGATTATGACGAAATAGCTCAAATCAAAATCATGGAAGATGAAATTGACGGCGAAGTCGAAACGCTCAAAAATAATCACGTCCAACGTTTGGAACAAGGAGTTTGCACACCAGAGTCTGGAATGCTCTTTGTAAATATGCTTGGCGATTTCGAGAGGGTTTCTGACCATGCCTCCAACATCGCAACTTATCGTGGTAAAAAGAAAGCCAAATAAGGGCATAAAATGGGGGAATTCATTTCCCACACTTTATGCCTGACGTAGGCAAGCCAAATAAGATGCCCGTAAGCGGAGCTAGGACATTGCCGTTAGGCAGGTACAACCATCACTTAAAACAATCCCCCATTCTCGATTAAATCAAGAATGGGGGATCACTTATATACTTTCCATTAAACCCTCGTTTAATCTCCCTTTCGCAAAAAGGGAATCCTCCGAAGAGGTGGTAATGAATTATCCAGCTCCATGCCATCCAACAGGGGCATTTTGTGAAATCCGAACTGAATTTACTGTTATAGGAAGGGCACTATTACTCCAGTTATGCAAAGTAAGTGAATAGTTCGCAGTTGTTGGTGCACGGAAAGCACCACGAACCCAAGAAACTTCGGCAGTTGAATTGTTCACAACTGTACCAAGTGATGCAGAAGTGTTTCTATGAATGACCTGCTGAATAAGTGCTCTTCTCCCAAGAGTGTAACTAAAAACAAGATTCCAATTTGCAGGTACAACCCACCCATACTGACCAGAAGGTCTAAAAGTCAAAGAACCGTTGCGTGGTATCGAAAACGTTGTGGATAATGGTTCAAAATTTCGCTGTGTCAAATAACCAAGTTCAAATTCGCCAGATTCTACATGGTTTCCATTTGCATCAGTGATAACAAAATGTATCGGTATTAGTAATTCTGTATCTGTGCTGGAATAGTCTTCGTCGTTGTTTGCCACAATTGAACTTGAGCTCAAACACAACCCCAATACATTTACTGCCATACTAATACACACCGACAATAATAAAACTTGCAATTTTTTCTTCATGACTTCACCTGTTACCTTTCGTCTACAATATTTTTATTTTAGGCAACACCGCACAATTCGCAACGCACAATCTACTTGCATATTTTAGGCTCTACTGCGTTGATTTTTGCTTAAATATCTTATGGTTATTCGCACAAAAATCGCCTTGTATAGCCTAAAATTTGACAGCGCATCTTGCACGCTGGAATTGTGCGGTGTTGCCTTTATTATATCGCATATTATAGACTTTGTCAAGAGATTTCCAAATAAATTTAATCAAATTTGGAGAAATCGGCATACTGCACAAAAAAAAAAAAAAAATAGGTTCGATTTTTTGTGCAATATGTATAAATAACAATCCCCCCATTCTCGATTAAATCAAGAATGGGGGGATTGTTATTTAGCTTAGAAAACAAAAGCGATTATTTTTCAGAAGTGTTTTTGTCATCTGTACCAGTTCCGAAGAAATGCTCAAATTCCTCATCATCAACTTCTGTATCGAAATCGTCAAATTCCACAAATCTTTCTCGTCTTCTCTTGCGAATCAGTGCAACTGCTACAGCCACGCCGATTAACAACGCCACAACACCGAATATAGCTACCCCTAAACCTTTCATTTTACATACCTTCCTTCTTTTTATACGTTTTGTTAAGGCAACACCTGCACAATTCCAGCGTACACTATAGCCAGACGAGGCAATTTTCGTGCGAATGTTCGTTGATATTTAAGCGAAAATTAACGAAGCATGGATACAAATATGCAAGTGGATTGTGCGTTTGTGAATTGTGCAGTATTGCCTAAAAACACTATAACTCTATTATACCGCATTTATTGTGATTTTTCAAGTGTTTTAGCACAATTAAAACAAAATTTTTCTTAAATATACATCTAAATATTACCAGTAAGGTTCATTATAATAGAAATTGCTGCGATTGGTGCTGTTTCAGTTCGCAAAATCCGATTGCCCAGAGTTGCGACTTTCCAGCCGTTTTCGCAAGCGAGCTTGACTTCATCAGGCTCGAACCCGCCTTCGCTCCCGATTATTAGATTTATTGTTTTACTATTATAATCATCGCCGCATAAAATTTCGTTTAATTTTTTGCCACCACATTCATAGAATATTATGCCCAGATGTGCGTCGTTATATTCGTTGAGTGCTTCACGAATATTTATAGGGGATTTTTGATTAGCTATAGATATTTTTGGAACACGCCCGCGTCCACATTGCTTCGCCGCCTCGTAAGCGATTTTATTCCAACGCTCAACTTTTTTTGAAAAAACTTTTTCATCAGGACGTGAAACACATCGCCTTGAAACAAGCGGGACTATTTCAGACACACCAAGCTCAACCGATTTTTGTACAACAGAATCAAACTTACTGGATTTCGGCAAACACTGAAACAGCCGTAGATGAATGCTCGGTTCGGCTTGATTAGTATGCTTTTCGAGAATTGTGAATATGCACTCACTATCGTTTATATGAGCGCCTACCAATTCGCTATTTAATTCACAGAGAAAATCCACTCCGTCTTCGCACAAAACAACTTTATCGCCAGATTTCAAGCGTAATACTTGTTTGGCATGGCGTAAATCTTCAGGGTTAAGGTTCATGTCGGACGTAAAGAATCGCGGGTAACGCCACCAGAGATTTGAATTTTCGTTCATTGATTGCACTAACCTTTCCGTTGTTATGCTCTTGTTTGACCTTCATCGGAATTTAGTGTACTTGGCAAGTCAACAAGATACCGCAAAATCGCCAAGGCATCTGCTATTGTTATGTTTCCACCTGGATTTGTAATCGCTGCTGCCGCTCGTGAGTTGTCGCTGTCATCAATCGGGCTAGATAAGTCAACGAGGTATCGAAGAATTGCGAGTGCATCAGCAATCGTAATGTTTCTACCACCAGTTACATGCCCGAACCCATATTCGCCACCGAGGAATCCGCATCTGTTACAGTTTTTGCATTCACACTGTGATGTAATTGGGGGATTACAACGCTCACAATCATCAAAATTGCAGGGTGTTGGTGGAATAGTGATAAATTCTTCTTCAATTTCAGAACAGGTTTGCATGAAAATACATATTCTCCATCTGTGCTGAACAAATTCTTGCATACATATATGACGTCTTAAATTGTTCCAATCACCGAATACACAAGAACATTGCACAACCACTGGGCAAGAACAATCTGAGTTTTCACAGACAGGACAGACTTCTACGATTTCATCTAAGCACGCAAACGCAATACAATCTTCGATTGCACTTCCGCAATTGATGCAGAAGTTGATAAAAGAGCAATCGTCATTACACTCTTCAGTGGTCAGACCGCAAATGTGACAGTAAACCATGATACAATTATTGAAACATTCCCTCCATAAGTCACCGCAAAACGGACATATTCTGTTCTCGTATGGCGTATCAAAAAAATCATCCCATCCATCGCAGTTCGCTTCGCATTCAGAGAAAGGCTCGTCGCAAAACGGACAGTCTAAACAAGAGTACATACAATTAACAATACTACACGCTTCACAATATTCAAGGTGTTCGCAACTAAAATCGCATTCATCAATCGTTTCACCACAAATTCCGCAGAAATTTAGACAATCTTCATTACAATTGGTTCTGCGACAATGCCAACAACAGTTATCGCCGAAACAATCTGGTTCTCCACACCAGTAGCAACTCCATTCAGGGCAGTCGATACCACCGTGGCAATCGGGATTTTCGCAACGCAAACACGATTCTATATCTCTACCGAAAAAGATTTCGGTATGCGGCAAGGCTTGTCGTAATTCTTCTACTTGTTCTAAAGTTAGTGGAGTTCCATATAAATACAACGTTTCTAAATTTATAAGCGATTTTAGCGGAGTGACATCATTTATTCTGGCATAAGATAAGTAGAGCCTTCTAAGCTCGGTTAATCCGCCCAAAGCCGTGACATCGGTGAATCCGCCGTTAAAATCCCATAAATATAAAGTTCGCAGTTCTGTAAATCGTGCAAACATTGAAATGTCATTAAATCCATTCCCACCAGCCCATAAGTGATTGACGTTTTCGGAAATTTCGCCGTTTTCGAGCATTTCTAAAAGTTCATTTGAGGTCAAATCATTTTCAGAGATGTTATAGAAAACACAGTTGCAATCGTCCCAAAAGCAGTATTGCCCCATTCTTAACATCGCGTTATCTTCACCGAGGATTTCGACTAAAATCGAGCCGCTCAAGTTGTCGTTACGGATTGCACCTGACACTTGTAGCCAAGTCATACCCTCCCATCCGCTATACGCATAGTCGGATAAATCAACTTTATAAACACCGTCATAGCCTAAATAGCAGAAATTCCTATCTTGCCAGCCAGTTAATTCTGGAGCAGTGTTCCATGCAACAGCAACGCAATTTGTGCAGATTTCGCCATCATCTTGGTCAGAACATTGTCCCACAATGTCGAACGTAAATCTAACTCCTCTGATTAGTGCAAAGTTAATCGGATTTTCAGCAGCATTACCAGCCACGTGTTTCTGAAAATCCCAACCCCAGCCAGCTTCACCTACTATGTCCTCGACAATAAAAGTCGCCGTTGTTGGCAGAATTATTTGGCTTATAATCAGAGAAAACGATAATAGAATTGCGAGTGGTTTTTTTAGTGTTTGAATTTTCATGATTTTTTGCCTTTCTTGTAATCGCACGATTGTTTTAGTTTTTGATATGCTTTGTATATAACACGCTTTGTGTTCTCAAAAAGTTGCATAAATTACCGTGGGACTAGTTGTAATCTTCTTTAGAACAGTCAATGTGTTTCGTACCAAGAAAGTCCGCATCGTACATCGACAGCTAAATCGATTCCGACTTCTTTACCAGCGGCGAGCATTTGGCTTTCGACAATCGCAGCGACCTGTTCGGCAAAAGAAGCGTCAGCTTCTACAATCAGTTCATCGTGAATCTGCAAAATCAGCTTTGCATTAATGCCAGATTGTGCCAGATTTTCGTTTACTTTCAACATAGCAATTTTGATTATGTCAGCTGCCGTCCCTTGAATCGGCGTGTTCTTGACGATTCGTTCACCAGCATTTCGTGTGACGTGGTTAGATGATTGTAATTCTGGCACATGGCGAACTCTCCCGAGCATAGTTTTGACATAACCGTCACGCTTAGCTTTTTGAATTACGTCATGCAAATATGCACGAACACCGTCATACGTGTCAAGATAACGCTCGATATACGCTTTTGAATCGGCGTTAGTCACTGGAATGCCGAGTGCCTGCAATTCTTTGGTTAGCGAAAACGCCCCCATTCCATACACAATTCCGAAATTGACGGCTTTTGAAGCACTCCGCATTTCGCGTGTGATTAGACTCTGTTCTACTCCAAAAATTTGTGACGCTGTAATTGCGTGAATGTCTGCACCAGACTTAAAAGCGGCAAGCATAGTCTTATCACAAGAAATCGCAGCGAGTACTCTAAGTTCGATTTGAGAATAATCTGCGTCTACTAAAACTTTACCCTCGTCAGCTATAAAGAACCGTCGCATGACACGCCCACGTTCTGTTCTAACTGGAATGTTTTGAATATTCGGTTCAACTGACGAAATTCGCCCAGTTCGAGTTTCGGATTTATAGGTGGTATGAATTCGAGAGTTTTCGGGATTAACACACTTGAGCAAACCCTCCACATAAGTTGAGTTCAGTTTGGATAACGCACGATACTCTAAGATTAGCGGGATTATTTCATGCTTATCAGCGAGTGATTCCAGCGTTTCGATGTTTGTTGAATACCCAGTCTTAGTCTTTTTACCGTGCGGAAGTTCTAATCCGCCATCTGCCGTGTTAGTGAACAAGAGTTCGCCGAGCTGTTTTGGAGAAGCTACATTAAATTCTCGCCCAGCCAGCTTATGAATTTGTTTGGTAAGTGTTTCGAGTTGTGGAACAAGTTCTTTTCCGAACTGCATAAGTCCTGCCACATCCACTTTTATTCCGACACGTTCCATATCACGGAGTACGCCATCTAAATCCTGTTCGAGTTGTATAATACGTTCACTGTCTTGTGCTATTTCAGAATTTTCAATAGAGTTTGGCGATTCGCTTGTTGGAATTGTACTTGTGGTAACCGGTACAATCTTCAACTTACGAGCAAGCGATTGTAACTGAAGCTCTCCCAACATTTTAGCTAGCTTTTGAGCTTCACCAACGGTAATTCGATAACTCTCAAGTTCGGTGTCGAGCGGAACATCGATTTTAATTATGCCAAGTTCACGGCTCAAAAAACAATCATCTTTGCCTTTTTCGAGTTTTGTGCGAACGCCGTTAGCTATATTCAGGCTATCAAGGTTTTGATAGATATAATCAACCGTCTTGTATTTGGTAATGAGTGAAAACGCCGTTTTCTCTCCAATTCCAGCAACTCCTGGTATATCGTCAGAAGTATCCCCCATCAATGCTTTAATTTCGATAAACTGTAGTGGAGTAATTCCATACTTTTCGGAGATTGTTTCAGGAGTATAGAGAACACTTTCTTTAGTACTTTGTAAAGCCACCGTAACATCGCCAGCAATCAACTGAAAAGAATCTCTGTCACCAGTGGTGATGATTTTGTGACAGTCAGCGATTTTTGACAAAGTTCCGATTAAATCATCAGCCTCATACCCTGCGAGTTCTACACGTTTGATTCCCATATAATCAAGCATTTCTTTGATATACGGCATTTGCATGGCGAGTTCTTCGGGCATACCTTTGCGACTTTTTTTGTAGCCATCATATAATTTATGCCGAAAAGTCGGTTTTCGCAAGTCGAAGGCTACTGCGATATATTCGGGGTTTAGCTCGCTTCTTAACTTTAGCAGGGTTGTGAAGAATCCAGAAATCGCATTAGTGAACACACCGCTTTTATTAGAAAGCAGCTTGATTGCGTAAAACGAACGATTGATTAAAGAGTTACCGTCGATTAATAATAGCTTTTTTTCGCTGTTCATAAAAGCACCTTCTTAAGCTCTTCTCCAGTATACGAACTTTTACAGTTAGCAACCTCTTCTGGTGTGCCGATTGCGACAATTGTCCCACCTTTGTCGCCACCAAATGGACCTAAATCGATTACATAATCGGCGGTTTTAATCATGTCAAGATTATGTTCAATTACAACAACAGTGTTCCCATCTCCGATTAGCTTTTGCAACACTTCAATTAGTTTATGAACGTCCGCCGTATGAAGACCAGTTGTCGGCTCATCGAGGATATAAATCGTTTTACCAGTGCTACGTTTGGAAAGCTCAGTAGCGAGTTTTACTCTTTGAGCTTCTCCACCCGAAAGTGTCGTTGCAGGTTGCCCGATTTTGATATATCCTAATCCCACATCGTATAATGTGTTTAGTTTTTTGGCAATTCGTGGGATTGTCGCAAAGAACTCCATTCCCTCCTCCACCGTCATTTGCAAAACATCGTAAATATTTTTGCCTTTGTATCGAATTTCGAGGGTTTCGCGGCTGTAGCGTTTACCTTTGCAGACTTCGCACGGGACATATACGTCCGGCAAGAAGTGCATTTCGATTTTGATAATTCCATCGCCTTCGCACGCTTCACACCGCCCTCCTTTTACGTTGAACGAAAATCTCCCAGGTCCGTAACCTTTCATTTTTGCTTCAGTAGTTGAAGCAAAAAGGTCACGAACGTCGGTAAACATACCAGTATAAGTCGCTGGATTAGAACGTGGGGTTCTTCCTATTGGCGATTGGTCAATGTCGATTACCTTGTCTAAATGCTCTGTTCCGAGGATTTTTCTAAAAGCACCAGCTTTAGTTCTTGCACGATTTAATCGGTTAGCTAAATGTTTGTGTAAAACTTCATTAATGAGTGAGCTTTTTCCGCTCCCCGAAACGCCAGTGACGCAAGTAAACACTCCGAGCGGTAGTTTGACATTGATGTCTTTAAGATTATTTTCACGTGCACCTGAAATTGATAGCATTCGATTTTTGTCAATCGCACGTCGTTCTTTAGGGACGGGGATTTGTTTTCGCCCAGATAAATACTGACCTGTGATTGAACTCTCACAAGCCTTAACTACGTCCATAGTGCCAGCACATACGATTTCGCCACCGTGAATACCTGCACCAGGTCCTATATCTACGATATAATCGGCGGCTTTCATGGTTTCTTCGTCGTGTTCTACTACTATAAGAGTATTGCCTAAATCTCTAAGTTTTTTGAGGGTGGAAATCAGCTTGTTATTATCTCGTTGGTGAAGCCCGATACTAGGCTCATCCAAGATATACAAAACGCCCATCAAAGAACTCCCAATTTGGGTGGCGAGCCGAATACGCTGGCTTTCGCCGCCAGAAAGTGTTCCAGCTGAGCGTGAAAGACTGAGATAATCAAGACCTACGCTTTTTAAAAAGCCTAATCGTTCTTTGACTTCTTTTAGAATAGGTTCACCAATTACGCTGTCACGCTCCGACAATTCAAGGTATAGTTTGCGCGAAAAGTCAAGTGCATCAGAAATGCTTAGTCTGCAAAACTGTTGGATATTGATTCCCCCAACAGTCACGGCGAGGGCTTCGTGGTTAAGGCGTTCGCCCTTACAGTCAGGGCAAGGCACTTCACTCATATACTGGCTGATTTCATCGCGAGAATAGTTGCTTGTAGTATCACGATGACGACGTTCGAGATTGTGTACTAACCCTTCAAAATCGCCGTCATAAAAAGTAGTTCCACGTTCAAACACTCGTTTTAGTTTGATTTTTTTGCCTTTACTTCCGTATAACAAAATGTCAATAACTTCACTCGAAAGTTCATTCACTGGAACGTCAACCGAAAAGCCGTAATGTTTAGCCAAACCGTCAATATACATCTGGCAAATCGAACCATCGGTATAGTTCCAACCAGATGCTTTGATTGCACCGTCACGAATAGTCAAATCTTTATTAGGGAGTAACAATTCAGGGTCAACCTTCATAAAAACGCCAAGCCCCGTGCATTTTTTACAAGCACCGTAAGGATTATTAAATGAAAACATTCGAGGAACAAGCTCTTCAATTGACGTGCCATGTTCAGTGCAAGCGTAATTTTGGCTGAAATGTAGCTCTTTCTCAGAATCACCATCAACGTCAACATAAATATTCCCACCTGCAAGCCCACCCGCAATTTCAAGTGAATCAGTTAAGCGGGAATGAATATCATCTTTGATTATAAGTCGGTCAACAATAACTTCGATGTCATGCTTTTTATTTTTGTCGATTTTAATGCTTTCTTCGAGTTCATAAATGCTACCATCAATTCTCACTCTAACATAACCTTGTTTGCGTAATGACTGTAGTTCTTTGGTATACTCACCCTTGCGTCCGCGAACAATTGGTGCCATCACCTGAATTTTGGTTTTAGAAGGAATCTCCATAATCTTATCAACAATCTGGTCAATAGTTTGCTGCTTGATTTCAGCGTTACAAATCGGGCAATGTGGGATTCCGATTCGGGCGTACATCAGCCTAAGATAGTCATAGATTTCGGTAACAGTCCCCACTGTTGAGCGGGGGTTGCGTGAAGTAGTCTTTTGGTCTATAGATATAGCTGGAGAAAGACCCTCAATGCTATCGACATTAGGTTTTTCCATCTGCCCTAAGAACTGGCGTGCATAAGAAGACAAGCTCTCGACATATCGACGCTGACCATCTGCGTAAATCGTATCGAAAGCTAAGGAAGATTTTCCGGACCCAGACACCCCAGTCATAACAATCAGCTTGTCCCGTGGAAGTTCTAAATCAACGTTTTTAAGATTATGCTCTTTCGCACCTTTGATTATTAATTTTCGCATAAATGTTTATCACCATTGCCTAACTTTACCGACAATTTCGCTTCCTAAATCTTTGATGTTGTGAGTGTTCATATAATGCTCAATCCCTCCGATGATTTTTAGTGGGGAGTATGGGTCGCTTATAATCACAGTTCCGATTTGCACTGCTTTTGCACCCGCTAACATCATCTCGACTGCATCGTCCGAAGTCATTACTCCACCCATTCCTACTACGTCAATTTTTACGGCGTTTGCTACCTGCCATACCATTCGTAAAGCTACTGGAAATACAGACGCACCAGATAAACCACCAACGTTGTTTCTTAGAATTGGGCGATGTGTTCTGATATCAATCCGCATTCCAAGTAGTGTGTTGATTAAAGATACTGCATCTGCACCCTCAGATTCAACTGCACGCGCTATTTCGCATACATCAGAAACATTCGGGGTGAGCTTTACCATGAGCGGTTTCTTAGTAACGGCACGTACCGATTTGGTGACTCTTGCGGCACTCTCTGTACTAACTCCCCACGCTGCACCGCCTTCTTTGACATTTGGGCAGGAGATATTTAGTTCTAACATAGAAATGTCAGATTTATCCAACCTTTCAGCAGTCTTGACATAATCGTCAAGAGTAGCACCTGCAAAATTTGCAATTACGACAGTGTCTGGTCGATTTTTACCAATAGGTGCTTTGCAAGCCTCGTTCATAAAAGGCAGATGCTTTTGCAAAAACACATCAATCCCTGGGTTTTGTAAACCTACCGAATTAAGCATACCGCTCGGCGTTTCGGCGATTCGTGGTGGAGGATTGCCCTCCCTAGGCTCAAGTGTTAGCCCTTTACAAGAAATTCCGCCGAGAATGTTAATAGGGTATAGCTCATTATAATCTTCGCCGAACCCATACGTTCCAGATGCGGCAATAATCGGGTTCGGAAAAGTCACCCCCGCTACTGTTACGGATAAATCGCGTTTTTTACGTCTGTTTCTCATGCTCATAACACAACCTCCCTACCGTCGAATACTGGTCCGTCTTTGCACACACGTTTCATGCCAGTGAGGGTCTTGCAGGCACAGACAACGCAAGCACCTACTCCACACCCCATACGTTCTTCGAGTGAAACTTCACAGCGAATATCGCGCTTAACGCATTCAGTAATCACGGCTTTTAGCATAGGTTCAGGTCCGCATGAATACACCATATCAACATCGCCTTTGTCGAGTTCTTCGACCAAGGGTGTGGTGACTTGTCCGCGAAACCCAACGCTTCCATCATCTGTGCAGGTGATTACGTGAGAATCCACACGCTTAAAATCGCCCTCTAATATGATTTTATCATAACTCCTGAAGCCGAGAATGGCTGTCGAACTTTCCCGCATTTCTTTGGCAATTGCAAGCAGTGGAGGAATACCTATTCCGCCACCAACAAGGATTACACGCCTGTCATCAGCGATTTCATCGGGTAGGGTGAACCCATTCCCAAGCGGTGCAATCATATCAATATTATCGCCGACATTTATGCCCGTGAGTTTCGCAGTTCCGCTACCTCTAATCTCGAATACGATTTTTAGGCTGTCGTTACGTCGGTCAATTTCGCTAATCGAAATAGGGCGACGCAACGTAAATCCGTCGATTTTGATATGCACAAATTGCCCAGGGCGAACTAATTCCACCACATCAGGGCAAAGAATTTCGTACGAATAAATTCCCGCTGAAATAGCAGTTTTTTCGATTACTGGATACGCTCCACATTTGTACATGATAATTTTCCCTTTCTTGCAAATCGAGAGCGGAGGTGTCAGTGGCTCTGCCCATTAGGCAATTTGATGGCTAACTCGTCGAGCTAATCTCGCAGAGCCGCCTCTGCTGTCTCGTAGGGGTTAGCTTAAAGAGTTTTGCATGCCGTCGAGATAGCCCACTACAGACGAGCAAAGCTCGTCTGTAGTGGCATACTTTTGTTTTGCTAGTCCTCCGTAAACGTGATTTTCATTTTCCCTTTAGATTTAGTCGCTGCAGCACGGATTCTAATTCGTGTAAATGTGATGATAATCCCCATCAAAACAAAGTGCATTAAAGCATGAATGCGAAATTCGGGATTACGCATAATAAAACTTAGATGAATGCTCATAAGTTCAAAAATCGAAACAAAAGCGAGAATCCTTATAAGCAAAACTGCATACACCCATATATCGAATTGTCGCTGATTAAGTTCAGTCTTTTTAGCATAGATAAGTGGCAAAACAATCCCCGCAACATAAATTAGCAATGCTAACACTCCCCACACAATCATTGGGTAGGGATTAGCGGTGATTCGGTCAGCGTGTTCGGTGATTCGGATTTGTTCATTAAAAGAATAGATTTGTACAATATCATCTATAATCGCCATTATAACAAGATACAACATAAACAACCCGAATAAATCGAGAAGGAATTGCACAAATTGATAATTACGTTTGGTTTTTGTGTCTGTTGAGGCGTTGTTAGAATTCTTTTTCATTAGACCTCCTTTTGATGCTTATTTACTTAGATTTATTTCACGACACAAATCGTCCTTCATAGCGAGAGCCGCTCTAAAAGCTGCTCCTGCGAAATCATGTTCGTTTTCGCCAGCATTCTTGTACGCTGCGATAATTCCACGTGAGCTGTTGACTATTCCACCAAGTCCGTTTGAATCAAAAGCAGCCGCTATATCTTTAGCAGTTCCGCCTTGAGCACCATACCCCGGAATCAAGAAAAAAGTCTTCGGCATCTTTGCACGTAGTTCTTTGATTTGTTCAGGATAAGTTGCCCCTACTACTGCACCTACTGCTGAATATCCATGTGTGCCAATTGTATCTGAACCCCAGTTTTCGACCATGCTGCCCATATGTTCATAGACTGGAATACCGTCAATACATTTGTCTTGCAATTCGCCCGACGATGGATTAGACGTTTTTACAAGAACAAAAATACCTTTATCATTAGAGGCACAAGCATTGACAAAAGGTTTAACCCCATCAGTTCCGAGATAGGCATTAACGGTCAACGCATCAGCAGGAAAAGGGGCGTATTCATTTGGTGCGAGTAATTGACCATATACACGTTTTTCCTTTTTATCGTTTTTTTCACCCTTGCCTTCTTTTTTAAGCTTGACTGGTTTGGTCGAAATTGGAGTTTTGCCAGTACTCTTAATAGTAACACTCCCAAGAAATGCCGAGGCGTACCCCTCCGCTGTAGAACCTATATCACCTCTCTTAGCGTCTGCTATAACATACATACCGCGTTCTTTGGCGTACTCTACCGTCTTGTAAAATGCTTTGATACCTTCAACTCCGAGTGCTTCATAAAAAGCGAGTTGTGGTTTTACTGCTGGAACAATCGGACATAAAGCATCAATCAAACCTTTGTTGAACTTGTATACAGCTTTTGCTGCGGCTTTGAGTGTTTCGCCATTCTTTTGATATTCTTTTTCCTTGAGGTAGGTCGGAACTAAGTCCAACGCTGGGTCAAGCCCTACTACTGTTGGGTTTCCAGTTTTGATTATTCTTTCGATTAGTCTATCCATCTTTATACACTACCTTTCCATCTAATACAGTATATTTTATTTTACCTTTTAGTTCCATGCCCTTAAAACAAGTATTACGGCTTTTTGATTGTAATTTGTCGGGGTTGACAATCCAGCTTTGATTTAAGTCAACAATCGCCAAATCAGCGGTTTCGCCTACTTTAATCGTTCCACCAGAAATGCCGAGAATTTTTCGTGGATTGACGCAAAGTAACTCTACAATTCGCTCTAACGAAACGTTATCTTTGTGGAATAGACGAGTTAGTGTAATCGGGAGTAGCGTTTCAAGTCCCAATACACCGTTAGGCGGCTCCGAACTCTGTTTTTCTTCTGGCGAATGTGGTGCATGGTCAGATGCGATACAATCAGCCTCACCCGAAATGAGTGTTTGCAACATCGCTTGAACATCTTCAGGCTCACGCAATGGTGGATTCATTTTATAATCAGCATCCACACAATCAGTTTTAGTGAGCGTAAAATGATGTGGTGCGATTTCGTAAGTGATTTTAGCACCTTCACTGATTGCTGTTTGAATGCTCGATAACGCAACCTTAGTCGAAACGTGAGCTATATGGACTGGTACACCTAGTTCTTTAGCTAACCGAACTTCACGAGCAGTCATTTCGTTTTCAGGTTCACAGTGTGAGATGATTGCTAGCCCTTCTGTTTTAGCGTTCTGCATAGCTTTTGACATAAAGTCATCACTTACAACCGGCATTCCATCGTCTGAAATAGCGATTGCACCTGCTTTTTTTAGCACCGCAAAATCGGTGAGCTTTTCGCCTTTCAGCGAATGTGTAATTGCACCACACACATAGATTTTTGATTTTAGCTTTTTATTATAAGAACGTTCAATAATATTTTGGACAGTTTCAGGAGTATCAATCACAGGAGTGGTATTTGGCATACATAAAAGCCCAGTCACCCCTCCAGTAGCGGCTGCGTTTGTTCCAGATTGGAGGTCTTCCTTATAAGTTTGCCCAGGGTCACGCAGATGCACGTGCATATCAAAAATTCCAGGTAAAATCGTAAGTCCAGTACAGTCGATTATTTGAGTGTCGCTTGAAATTTCGAGATTTTCGCCAATCTCTTTTATTACACTGTCTTTAATTAAAACATCGTTTTTTACGCCATTACCGCTATGTTCTGATGCTACGACCGTTCCGCCTTTTAGTAATAAAGTCATTGAATTTCCTACTTTGTTAAATTATTAGATTTTATCTGGACAGCTATTTATTGTAACATAAAAAGCAGTTCGCTTGAAGAGTGCTTCGTCGAGTATCCCCACTTCAGACGAGCAAAGCCCGTCTGAAGTGGGGATACTCTTGTTTTGCTATTATAACATAAAAATCTGAATATGTCAAGCACTGTAAAGGCTTTTTTGAAATTTCAATAACTTATGTTGTCAAAAGTATTTACAATTCGCTCAAAATATGATATACTTTTACTATGCGTTTTGTGCGTTGCGTTTGACAAGTCATAAAAGTAAGGTTTATAATGAAGGGGGGAGCTTTAGGTGTTTAATGAAAAATTTGTTGAGTTATTAAAAAACTATCCCGATGCTGTTCATTTGCGAAAAAAGCTGGTGGCACTACTGAAAGACATCTTCCCGCGGGAAGCTAAGCGAACCCGACTCCTCATAAATCTTCACGAACTTTTGATTGCTGACGAAATCGAAAAAGCAGATATGATTGACGATAGATTCGCCTTTCGATATGTAAAACGCTTGGTGGAAGATTTTGGGGTGGGAGAACCTAATGCAATCTGGGCGGTATGTGTCTGGTGTACGTGTTATGGGGAAGGTATTCTTGGTAAATCTTGTAGAATTAATATCGTTGAAGATACTTTCGCTTACGCCGATGATTACACAAATAATGAGTTCGATTTCCCGGGAAATGAAAACGAGTTTAATACATGGACTACTGAGGTGACTTCGAGTATTTCAGTAGGTAACGCTGTTTTGCGTGACGGAATCAGCGGTGTTACAAACATCACTGCTACCGAACTTGACGAAAGTGGAAACGAACCGTTTGGTTATTATCGAAACGTGTCATACAAAAAGCGTGGTAACAAGATTTTTGTTCCATGTGCTATGGGTGAAAGCGAATACGGATATTTCATTTGCGGAATGCTTGAGAGCAAGCGTTGCGTTCACCCATATGCCAATGTTTATGCCGTTGTGTACAATTATCTTTTGCGCAGTTCTCGTATGAGAGGAGACGATAAGCCTAAGTTTTTCAAAGCTCTTGAGATGCCGTTTGAAGTCGATTATTCAAATGTATTTCGGATTATGACTGTTGTTTTACAGCTTATTAAAAACAACTATATTTCTGATTCAGCGGTGAACTTTAGATATGATGGTGATGTCACCGAACTCAAATGTGCGTTGCTTGTACTCAACAATTATGCGGAATTGTTCTGCCGATTAATCGGGCTTAAACCTTGTCCGCCGCTCAAAATTTCTGATGAGTGTAAAGCAATCAACATATCGTTTATGAAAAAAAGCGGGGTGTATATCGAAAACAACAAAATCCCGTACAACGCCCGTGAATTATGGCGAGGTCAGAAAATCAACTATAGGCTGACTAAAGCTAATATCATTGATTTACAATATATCTTAGAAGAAATATCGGATTTTCATGTTTTTAGAGATGGGCAATTTGACGCTCTCAAAAAAATGTTATCATTTAATGAACATTCGATGTGTTCTATGCCGAGTGGTAAAGGGAAATCTTTGCTGTTCTGTTTGGCATCGTTATTGCAACCTGTTCCGTTTTTTGTAATGGCTCCTAACTTTGAAATGATTCGTGAGCAAATTAGCAATTTAAGAAGTGTCCATAACTTTGATAATTTTTCTTTTTTGGATTTCCAATGTGAAACGGTGGAGTTCGATTTTTCAAATTTTGAAATCAGTAACAGTTTGCTTTTTATGACTTATGATTGTTTTAGAAAATCCAGCACTGGCATTAGTGGGGGTTCTCTAGCAAAAATCAACGGAATTAACGGAATTAACCATCTATCATATGTGGTTCTTGACGAAAGGCATTGTCTTGCTAATTGGAAGTTAGAGATGCCGTTTGAAAAAATAGGTAGCTTAGTTGCCAAGGCACATTATGAGGCTAATTCTGATGCTGAAGGCATTTTAGAAAATCGTTCAATTGGGGTTGGGTATAAAAACCTTAAAAAGCTCGAACTTTTTTGCGATAAAAATGTAGTGAACAGACGCTATTCGTACAGTTTTGATTTGATTTTATTTTTAGCAAAACTGCGGTTTGAAGATGTTTTTGACCATGAACGCTTAGAGCGGATTATGACAAAAGTATTAAAGAAAGACTTTATAGCTTTTATAAGTGCGGTCGTGAGAATTTATGAGTTTTGTGGCAATGAAATGCGATTTGAAATCCATAACAGCCTGGGTCTAAAATTGCAAAAATGCGGTATGGAATATTCAAAACTATTTGACCTTATATATTTATCATCTAAAAAAGATTTGATTTATTACGGTGTACTTGCGACAAGACTAAATCGGCAGTTTGCCCCCAAAAAGCACAATCACCTTGAAAGGAGTTCATAGGAAAAATGTATAGCAATATTGAACAGTTGGAAAAAGAAATCGAAACCTTTAAAGCGAATTTATCTGATTCGAACGAGCTTATGCAGATGATGAAAGTTCTCGCAACTTCCGCATCAAAACAAAATAATGCTTTGCAAGAACAGCTTGGTGAGGTTTCAAAGGTTGTCTCAACAGTTCCAGAAACAATTAGGGGAGACTATGCGGAGTTACTTCAGGGGTTTTCGCAGAGCAAATCAGCTTATGAGGCGTATATTACCGCAATTAAAAACAGCGTTACTGAAATAAACGTACTACCGTCAAAACTTGAACAGGTTAATATTGATTTGCTCAAAAAAGCACTTTCAAAGCTACTTGATGTTCAGGCGGTTTCACAAAAAGATTTACAGAAGTCTAACGAAGAATTTTGTAAACAAATCTCAGAATACAAATCTCATATTTCGAGCCTTGAATTAGAACTCAAAACGGTGAGTGACTCGTTTGAACAAAAACACGACGAGTTTTTGCAATTGATTTCGGGGTTAAGTCCTGAAAATCTTCAGAAACTTGAAAGCCTTGAAAACATTCAAGTACTCTGTCAAGAAAACGCTGATGCTATTGCAAAAATAGAAGTGACTCAAATTCAAGAACATGAGAAATTACTCGCACAAATTGCCAGCACTCAAGAAGCGTTTGCCAATATAAAAAATGAAGGTTCTTCTAGCGAAAACGATGTATTAAATAAAACAGTTTTGAGTATGCAAAAAGAACTCACAAATCTGCAAAATGAAATCGAAAACTGGCGTGAATGGGAAAGCCAAGGTAGGCAGGCGGAACTAGAAAAAATCGATGAGATGGAGAGCGGAATTACAAATGCTGTTTCGGAATCTGTAACCTCGCAAATTGCACGGCTTGAGAGGACTATTATGGTTAATAGCAGTAAGATTGACGTGATTTCATTAGCCCTCGAAAAATTAGACAAACAAAATGAAGCTGAGGACACTAAAAGCCCATACCAGCGATTGTTACCGATTTATATAGGGTTAGGGGCGACAATTTTGTTGTCTTTTGTGTCTTTATTTATACGTTAGGAGTATATGGTGTTTGATAGTATATTTACAGAAGGCGATGCCCTCGTGTCTGATATGGGAAATAGATATGAGATTATACGCAAACTCGGCGAAGGTGGACAGGGAACTGTTTATGAAGTTGAAGATTCAAACGGAGAAAAGCACGCTCTAAAGTGGTATTTCAAAAAATTCGCTACTGATAAACAAAAAAATATAGTCGAAAACTTAGTCAGGCTCGGAGCTCCTAATAGCACTTTTTTATGGCCTGAAGATATTATCTATGGTGAAGATAACGACTCAGTTTTTAGATTCAGTGTAGGTGCTTTTGGATATGTAATGCCACTCAGACCACCTAATTATAGAGGTATCATTGATTTGATGAAACGCCGTGCTGAACCGTCATTCAAAAATTTATGCAAAGCGGCGTTCAGCCTCACCAAAGGATACGAACGTTTACATGAAATGGGGTTGGCTTATGGCGATATTTCATTTGGGAACTTGTTTTTTGACCCGAATAGTGGCGAAGTTCTGATTTGTGATAATGACAACGCATCTTACTCTAACGAAGAAATGTCGGTTTATGGAACGCCCCGTTTTATGGCTCCTGAAATTGTAATCGGCAAAGCACGCGCTTCACGTAATACTGACTTGTTTTCGCTTTCGGTGTTGTTGTTTAATATATTCATGCTAAGCCACCCCTTGGAAGGCGAACAAGAAGTCAAAATCAAATGTATGGACATCCCTGCCATGAACCGTATTTATGGGCATAACCCTGTGTTCATCTTCGACCCGAAAAATAGCACTAATCGACCAGTGACTGGAGTTCACGACAATGCACTAATCTATTGGGAGTTATACCCTGCACGTTTGCGCGAACTGTTCACTAAGGCTTTTACCATAGGTCTAAAAGAACCGCAAAGACGTGTTACCGAAAAAGAATGGAAGACCGCACTCGCCAATATGGCGTTCGGAATAACCCCATGTTCGTGTGGGGCAGAGAACTTTTATGATATGCAGGCGGTTCAGAGTGGAAAAGTTCTCACTTGTTGGAACTCACAGTGTCGCAAACAACTCACTACACCGAGTGTATTTACCTGTGGGAAAAACCAAGCGGTTTTGCAAAAAGGTGCAATTTTATATTCGCATCACATCAATAATGATTATGATATTGACACAGTTGTAGGAACAGTAGTTCAAAACCCTAATAACCCCAATCTATGGGGAATCCGCAATGATAGCAAAACTAACTGGACTTATATCAAAGCAGACGGAACACAAATCCCAGTCGCACCTGGGAAAAGTGCAATGATTGTAAAGGGTGCGAAATTGAATTTTGGTTTAGATATTGGAACTTTTATTTAATGAAGGAGATTTAGATTATGGCTGGATTAAAAAGACCGGGCGGCGAACTTTCAAGCAGACCTCTTCACTTTATCTGGATGGTTGACTGTTCGGGTTCAATGTTTGGCGAAAAAATAGGAACGGTGAATCACGCTATTCAGGATACTATCCCTGAAATGCTTGATGCCGCCAATAATAACCCTTACGCACAACTCCTTGTTAGAACTTTACGGTTCTCTGATGGAGCGTCGTGGGTAACAACTACACCGACTAAAATCGAAGAATTTGCATGGAGCGATTTGGAAGCGGATGGTGTCACTAACTTAGGTGCAGCACTAAACTTGCTTTCAGCACAGCTGACTATTCCACCGATGAGTGATAGAGCTTTGCCTCCAGTAATAGTACTTTTGTCGGACGGTCAGCCAACTGATGATTATAAGACCGAGCTTAGTAAGTTATTAAGCCTTCCATGGGGAAAAAAAGCGGTAAGAATTGCAATTGCAATCGGCGGAGACGCTGATAAAGAAGTGCTTGCCGAATTTACAGGTAACAAAGAGCTTGTCCTAGAAGCTAAGAACCGCGAAATGCTTGTTAAGATGATTAAATGGGCATCTACTGCTGCGTCAATGGTATCCTCGCCAGCAAGCCAGAGTGTTGATAGAGAGTCAACGGCAGTTACTGACAGTGACACTCCGCTTATGGTAGATTTAGACACCCTCCCGAGTTTAGGTGCGGATGATGCTGATGTCTGGTGAGCAGATAGACATTATTAAAGCACGAGTTCGAGGCGCTTCACACAAACTCAAAGGAATTGAATGCCAGGACAGTTTCAAAATTAGCCAAATGGGGGAGGTGACCGTTCTCGCAGTTGCCGATGGTCACGGTAGCGATTCTTGCCCGCATAGCAGAACTGGCTCTGAAATTGCTGTAAATGTCTTTCATTCCTTGATGAAAAAATATTGCCTTGTGTATTCTCATGACGCTGATTCGCCCAAAACGCTGGAGGCTTATTTTAAGCGAGAGGGTAATCATGCGATTGCAAAAGCGATTGAAAATGAGTGGAAAAGCCGTGTTGAAAATAATTATCGTAAGCGTTTAGGTTCTGGCAATTTAGGTGACGCAAAAATCCTTCCGCAAATTTGGAAATTGCATGGCACTACTTTGTTAGGGCTTGTAATCACGCCAACTTTTTATTTTGCTTTTCGATTAGGTGATGGTGATTTGCTTTGTATCAATCATGATGGTGTGGTGTCTGATTTAGTGATTGACGAAAAAATTCTCGGTGTAGAAACTCACTCACTTAGTCGCGAAAATGCGTGGGAAAAATCTCGCACATCTACCATCAGCACTGGTGAAATGGATGTGGGGAGGAACTTTGCGTTCATGTTATCGACTGATGGATTTTCAAACAGCTATCCTACCGAAGAGGCTTTTTACCGTACTTGCCTTGATTATTATTCGGCGATTAAGGAACACGGTGCAGAGATTGTCCAGAAAAATCTACGGAAATGGCTCGAAGAAACAAGCAAAGACGGTAGTGGCGATGATATTACTGTCTTGTTTGCTGTTGTGTAAAGTTAAACGAAGGAGTTTGGGGGAAGTTATTCTCCATTTATGAATGAATACATGGAACAATTATTATTACTGGCATCCGTAATAGTTTTAATCTCGATTTTTTTATGTAAAGGGATGTATAGATTTGGCGTGCCATCTCTACTAATTTTTATTCTTATAGGAATGGCACTCGGTTCTGACGGATTAGGTGGAATTTATTTTGATAACTTTTTATTGACACAAAACATATCGTCGATTGCACTGGCGATTATTATGTTCTTCGGCGGATTCGGAACTAAATGGAGTACTGCACGCCCGATTGCAGTTAAAGCGGTTCTACTCTCGAGTGCGGGAACGGTTATAACCGCACTTGTAACATCGGTGTTTGCTATGTGGATTTTAGGGGTGAGTTTTCCTTTTGGATTACTTTTTGGTTCGGTAATCGCTTCAACCGATGCGGCGAGTGTCTTTTCGATTTTGCGTTCGAGGCGACTAAATCTCAAAAATGGATTAGCCCCCCTACTCGAAATTGAGAGCGGGAGTAATGACCCTACTGCTTTTTTGATGACGATTTTTTCGATTACACTTATCATGGCGGACGGTTCGTCAACTGGCGAACTTGCGATTTTTCTTATACAGCAGGTTATTATCGGAGGCGCGATTGGTGTCTGCATAGCTTTTGTATTGGTGTTCGCACTAAACAAATTAAACCTTGAAATGACTGGGATGTATCCTCTACTAATCATGGCTTTTGTAATTGCAGGATATTCGTTAGCGATGATTGTTGGTGGAAACGGCTTTTTGTGCGTTTATCTAATCGGAATCATCAGCGGTAATTTGAAGACAATTCAAAAATTAAGCCTTGTGAAATTTTTTGATTCAATTGCGTGGTTTATGCAGATTATGCTGTTTATTGTATTAGGTTTATTAGCATTTCCATCACAAATTCCTAATGTGGCATTATCTGGGGCGTTGTTGGCATTGGCGATTATGTTCGTAGCGAGACCGATTGCGGTTTTTGGGATTTTGAGCTGGTTTAAAGTCCCTATTAAACAACAGCTTTTTGTATCTTTTGTGGGGCTTAGAGGAGCCGCATCGATTGTATTTGCAATTTTTGTTGTGGCACGAATGGGTTCAGATGCGGTAGGATATGATATTTTTCATATCGTTTTCATAGTATCATTATTTTCTATTGCTTTGCAAGGAACTTTGCTCCCGACTTTGGCAAGAAAGCTCGATTTAGTAGAGTGTGACGGTGATGCTGTTTTACGAACTTTTAACGACTTTCAGGAGCAGAACCTCGCCGATTTAATAGAATACACTGTTTCGGAACAACATCATCTAGCGAATAAAAAAATTATCGACGCTAATATACCAGACGATGTTTTAGTGGTTATGCTTAGACGACACGGGAAATTTATCACACCTAACGGTGCAACTAAAATCATGCCTGGTGACGTATTAGTTCTTAGCGGCAATAGTTTTGATTTTCTTGAAAGCTAAGATATTAAGCCTTACAAAACGCCAAGCGTTTTGTAAGGCTTAATATTGTGCAACCGAAACAGGCACTTTTTGAGCAATACTGAACATTGAACAGGCTCTAAGGCAACTCAGCAAGTGTAGTAAGCAGATTACCGATACTCTCACCGAGAAGTCGCCCAGAAATTAGCGTTTGGTCGAGAGTGTTGCCGTGCGTTCCAACTTCGATTAAGAGAGAGGCTGGTGTCAAATGTTGATTATAGTTGCTGTACTTAAACCATAACGCACGTGTAATTCCGGGGTGGTCATTTTCTAATTGTGATTGAAGCCTGTTAGCAAATCGGAAATTGTGCATAAAATTAGGAACTCCCCATTCACCATTATCAGCAGCGGAAATTATCATGATTTGTGCCGCCTCACCGTGCGTTGTATTAGTGACTGCTGCTACTGGTGCCCCGTTTGATTCGACAGCATCGCGATGAATGTCAAGCACTATATTGATTGATGGATAACGCTCCAAAATCGTAGTAATCGTTTGCTCACTTCTGCTATACGAACCGTTAAATACGGGATAATCGTGGATTGTTCCGTCGTGTACAACTCCGAATCCCGCACGTGCGATTTCTTCGGCGATTACTGCTCCTATTGCCACGATGTTTTTATCTGCATCAAGTGAGCGGAAAGTGTCGCTGACTTCGGCAAAACTTTCAGTAGTATGAGTGTGGATAATCAGAACTTGAGGCTCACTGATATCCGCCTTAATCCCAAATGTGAGAGGAAGCCTGCTTTCATACAACAGCCGTGCGGCCGAAATAGAACGTGAACCATTGCGAACTTGTCCGCCGTCATACAAATGTACATAATTCCCTGCAACCGATGGGCGAAAAGTCCTCCGCACGATTGTACCTTGATATGGAGAATATGCAGCATCCTCACCAGACCGCCTGACTGTGATATTTTGAGAAATCACTGGTGCTGTAATTGGCTCGGATTCTGAGTCTGAATCTTCGATTTCTTCAGGTTCTTCTGTTTCTTCGAGTTCTTCAAAATTGAGTTCGACTGGAGTATACAGCATAAGCGTTCCATTGTTAATCGGTTCATTTTCTATGAGTTCGGATAGTTCAGACAACAAAGGTGAAAACTCGTAATGTTCCGTAACGAGTTTGGTGTTGAACAATAGTGCGTTTGCTCTGTCTAACGTGTTAATCATTCGGTTAGACAGGTTTGCGAAAAAGCTTGAATCAAAGCTCCCACTATTCGGGAACGCTACTATAGGCGAAATCACGATTGCGAGCATTCCGCCGAACACTCTTGCCATTGTTTTGTTGAGTCGTATAATCTTCATGTTACATTTTCACTCCTTTTAGTTTCATACTTCGCTTGTACGATTACATAGCAGTTAAAAATAAAATGCTTTGCATTTTCAACTTAACTGATTATATGAAAAAGGAGTGTTTTTTAGACGTGCCAATAAATCAAAAATCGGAGGTGTTGCTCACACCTCCGATTTTTGATTTGAATTTATTGAAAGTTCGGGTGTAATACCCCGACGCTCTGCGTCGGTTCGCGCGAGCGAAGCGAGAGGGGTGCAGGGCGAATCTGTCAAGCAGGCAAAGCCTGCTCTTCGAGAGCTTTGCCCTGCGGTGTTACCGAACATTGAAAACCAACAGAGTTAACCAGTTTGCCGTCCAAGAATTTTGCCTAAATAATCAATAATCAGTGCAAAACCGAAGAGCATCAACCCACGCTCAGCACCGTTGATAAAAGAGCTTATAATGTGACCCAATCCGTCAACGAATGAAATGTCGTCAAAAAATCTGATAACATAATGAAAACCGCCTAAAAACACCCACGCAAACACGATTACACCAGTGATTTTAAGTAATAAAGATATATGTTTTATGATTGCTGAATCAGCCGTAGCACTAAGTTTTCCAGCAAAAGCACCTACTTCAGCAGCAGTGATTGTTGGTGCTACTTGTTGTGGTTGTAGTTGAGGTTGTGATGCCACTCCAGCACACCCGTTCAGACAAACACCACCTTCTGGTATTTGAGTTCCACATTTTGGACAAAATTTCATGATTTTTCTCTCTTTCGTTTATTGTTAAATAACTTACCTATAAATAATTTTCTTAAAAGAAATAATTTCAATTATATAGTATACAAGCTTTTTTAGAATATGTCAAGTGATTTGCGGATATTTTGTCGAAAAACCTTGAAATTAAAAAATATAAAATATTTTTCAAAAACCTATTGACATATCTAAAAACTTGGTGTATAATAGTAAACATAGTAATATTATATGTTTACTATGAATTAAATCGAAAAAGAAAGGAGATTGAACATGAAAAATTCAATCACACGTACATTTAAGTACACATTCACCAAAACACACAGACTAATCGCAGTTACCGCTACCTTGACACTATTTTTAACGCTGATGGCGTTCATGGCTGGCTGTAATAATGAAAGCAATAATTCACGTATTATTGTAGCTGATGCACGCACTACTCATCACTTAAACCTTTACGTGGCATATGAATTAGGCTTTTTCACCGAACGCGGGCTTGATGTTGAAATCATTCAGGTTGACGATTTGTCAGCGGCACGGGATTTAGTAGTTTCGGGCGGAGCTGATGTGTTCTGGACTTGTCCTACGGTTGCAATTGCCGCAATTGCTAATGGCGCACCGCTTCAAACAATCGCACAAGTAAAGGCACCATGCACCAGCGTTTTGCTTGTGCCAGAAGATTCGCCGATTCAAACTCTTGCTGATTTAGACGGGAAAGACATTGCTGGTGCTTCACCAACGTGTGAGGCTGTGATTTCGCTTGATTTAGCGGCGAACGAGGCGGGTGCATCATTTAATCTACAAAACATGAGTGGTGGTGCTGCGATTGCAGCTCTTCAAGCAGGTGCGATTGACGGTGCGATTTTGGAAGAACCTCAAGCAAGTATCGCTGAACTTGCAGGGTTTAAGGTGCTATTCCGTGAGGTTGCTGAAAGTGTTCCTTGCCGTACAATTAACGCCAGCAATTCGGCGATTTCAAACAATGCTGATAATTTAATTAAGTTTATTCAAGCGGTTGACGAGGCTAATTCAGTTATTCTTGCCGACCCAATTGCCGAAAATATCGTTGACATCGCTGTAGAGTACACTGGTGCACCTAGTGAGGCTGTAATTCACGGTAATCATTTGTTATTATTTGATACAAAAATTTTGTCTGATGGGTTATTTATGCTCGCCGATGAGTTGGTTAATATGGGTGATATCAGTGAAAATCCACGCTACAATATGTTTGCAGATATTTTTAGAGGTATCACATGGTAGCTACAATCAAAGGTGGTATAATATTAATCCGCAACAAAACGCTTGCGTTTTTTCGGATTAATATTGTCCATCTGTTACGGTTGCCTTTCGTGAGAAAGGCGAGAAACAGGGACATTTTGAGCATTGAAACACCCGAACAGCTTTGCTGTGAGGTGCAAGAGTTTCATTGTGGAGCAATAAAGCGGATTTTGCGAGAAATCACAAGTTTTCTAAAAGGTGCAATTTTGAACACTTTCACACCTGCTTTTTTGGTGATTTTAGTGCCACTGCTCTTGTTGTGGGAATTATTGCCGCGATTTGGAATTGTTAATTATGCTCTGATTCCGTCATTAAGTACGGTACTGCTCACTTTTTGGGAAATGCTTGCTCAAAGACAGTTTTTGCACGATATTGGTGACAGTATGGTAAAGTTTTTTGCAGGGCTTGGCTTGGCGATTGTGGTAGCCGTTCCGCTTGGTGTGATTACTGGATGGAATGTCGCAATTCGCAAACGCATACTTCCGCTTTTTCAAATGCTTTCACCTATTCCGCCACCTGCATGGGTTCCGATTACAATCATCTTTTTTGGAGTAGGATTTCCTATGCAAACTTTCCTGATTTTCCTTGGTAGCTTTTACCCGATTTTGTTCAACACTTTTGGAGCGGTTAAAGATACCGAACCACGATATTTAGCGAGTGCAAGGTCATTTGGTGCAAGCGAATTTACGCTGATTCTACGAGTTTATATTCCTTCGGCTTTAGGCGCGATTATCATGAGTATTAGGAGCGGGGTTTCAGCAGGGTTAATAATGCTTGTAATCGCTGAAATGTACGGTGGGAGTTCGGGCATAGGTTTTGTCTTAAACGAAGCGAGGAGTTTTTTCAACGTACCACGTATGATGGTGGGGATGATGACACTCGGTTTTATAGGCTGGTTTTTAGTCGAGATACTTAAATACGCCGAGTCTAAATTAGTTGTATGGAAAGGTGGGAGATAGTTATGTACGCAATCAATGTAGACAACGTTACAAAGTTTTTTTCGGTCATAAATGAAGATAAGACGGCATCTGGATTTACTGCGGTATCGTCTGTATCTTTAAAAATCGAGACTGGGAAAATAATCAGCTTGCTTGGTCCATCAGGATGTGGTAAAACAACTTTTTTGGAAATGCTCGGTGGGTTACAAGCCCCTACCGAAGGGAGCGTTTATGTAGATGGAAAATTAGTCTTAGAAACGCCCCCTTCTATCGATTCTACCAAGAAAGAAAAGCGGGCGTATAAACGAAAGTATCGTTTCATTTCACCTCTCGCTAACTCGATGTGGAGAAATCGACCTAAACACGACATAGCGATGATGTTTCAAGATTACGCAGTTTTTCCGTGGATGACAGTGTTTCAAAACGTGATATTTGCACTGAAATTGCGAAACGTTCCTAAAAGAGAACGCCGTGAACGTGCGTTGCATCAACTAAAAAAAGTCGGGCTTGATAATGCACTTAGCAAATATCCAGCACAACTTTCTGGTGGTATGAAACAAAGATTGGCGTTAGCACGAGCATTAGCTGTTCAACCTAAAGTGATTCTTATGGACGAACCTTTTGCGGCGGTTGACATACTTACTCGTGAACGATTACAAGATGAACTATTAAAGTTAATAGACGAAACCGATATCACTATTGTTTTGGTAACGCATGACATTAGTGAAGCGGTATATTTGTCAGATGAAATTGTAGTATTTTCGGCGAACCCAGGGACTATTCGTAATAAATTCACGCTCGACATTAAACGACCACGACGACGCAACTCCTCTGAAGCACTGGAGTATGAAGAACGTATTCAATCGCTGTTAAAATACGAAACTAAACACTTAGGGGATTATGCAATTTAGTTTTTTTAGAGCCTGTCGCTTGACTTTTAATTCATTTTGAAGTATAATGAGTTTATGAATAATCAAACGAATGCAGATGTAATAATCATAGGTGGTGGTGTGTCAGGGTTTACCACCGCCTATTTTTTGAAACAAAGCGGTCTCAAAACGTTACTTTTCTCTGGAAAAATTTCACCACTCAAAAAACTTTCGATTACCGGAAAAGGGCGGTGCAACCTCACTAATGATTGTGACGTTGACACTGTCTTACAGAACATATTCAAAAACTCCGCTTTTATGCGGAGTTCGCTGAACGCTTTCCCTCCAGAATCGGTTATGCAGTGGGTAAAAACTGAGCTGAAAATCCCACTCAAAACCGAACGTGGAGGGAGGGTTTTTCCATGCTCTGACAAAGCAAGTGATATTGTGGAAGCGTTACAATGTTCGCACAACACTCAAGTAGTTAGTGAGGGTGTTGCGAAATTGTTGGTATCTGAAATTTCAGATAGTCCACAAATCAACGGTGTGAAGACTTCAACCGGAATAGAGTATTACGCCCCGAAAATACTCATCGCAACTGGAGGGGTGTCGTATCCTAAAACAGGCTCAACTGGTGACGGCCACTCATTCGCTAAGCAGGTGGGGCATTCGATTGTTCCGTTAAATCCAGCACTCGTACCTTTTGAAACTTCGGAAAATTGTTCAGACTTAGCGGGTCTATCACTCAAAAACGTACGACTTACTTTCGGGAAATTTGTCGAGCAAGGCGAGATGCTATTTACGCATTTTGGAGTAAGCGGTCCACTTGTTTTAACTGCAAGTTGTTTTTCACACACCCTCCCGCATGAGCTTAGCATAGACCTAAAACCTGCGTTAGATGCTGAAACACTCGACCGCCGACTTTTGCGAGAATTCAGCGAAAACAAGAACCGTCAACTCAAGAATATCCTGCCAGCGTTGCTTCCAGAAAAACTAATCAAAGTTTTTGGTGAGCGTTCTGGGCTAAGCGAAAAACGTGCCTGTGAAATCAGCCGAGAAGAACGCCGAAATTTGTTGGAGCTTTTTAAGAATTTCCGACTAACTGTAATTAAACTCCGCCCTATGGAAGAAGCGGTGATTACAAATGGAGGTGTCAACGTTAAAGAAGTGAACCCTAAGACCATGCAATCAAAAATCGTCAAAGGTTTGTATTTTGCTGGTGAAGTTCTGGACATAGCTGCATTTACTGGTGGATTTAATTTACAGATTGCGTTTTCGACTGCATTTGCAGCGGCTCGTGGAATCGAAATGGAATTTTCTTGAACTTTTTGCAACTTTTACGGGGTTTGAAGCGTGTTATGTACAGAAGTGTTTAAAAATCGGCGAATCGAAAGGAGTTTTATTATGAAAAACAAACAAGACAAATTACAAGAGTGGGGGGAGCTTTTCCATCACATAACGTTTTGGTTTGCGGTCGATGATGAAAAAATGAACGAACTCCGTATAGAAATTGAAATGGCAGTAGCTGATATTCTTCATAATAATATAGACAACCCACTCATTTCACAAATTGGCTTAAGTGCGTTTGCATTTGTCGGAGCAGGTCCGCCCGTACTAGTGCCAGTAGTTGAAACTGGTAATTCGCAATGGACACGAATAGTTGTCCCATCACCGTTACATTCGACACAAGAATTCACATTAGAACAAGCTCAAGCGTGGGCAAATATTGTGGGAGAGTATTTAGTGCCTTTACAGTTGTCGAACCTCCAGTCCGCATAGCAAAGAATGTTCGGTAACACCGCAGGGCAAAGCTCTCGAAGAGCAGGCTTTGCCTACTTGACAGATTCGCCCTGCACCCCTCTCGCTTCGCTCGTGAGAACCGACGCAGAACGTCGAGGTATTACACCCGAACTTTCAACAAAGGGTCGCCTAAGATATGGCGACCCTTTATCTATATTTACATTTGTGATTAAATCAATCTCAGACTAATATCAAATGCCCGCACCGAATGCGTCAACGCACCGATGCTGATTATGTCTATGCCAGTGCTTGCGACTTCTGCAATGTTTTCGAGTGTGACGTTCCCGCTCGCTTCAAGTTTTGCGGTATGGCTATGAGCGTTTGCGATTTTGACTGCCGTTCTCATCTCCGAAACGTTCATGTTATCGAGCATGATTATATCTGCCTTTGCATCGAGCGCTTGTGTAAGCTGTTCTAAATCACGAATCTCCACCTCCACAACAATTGTATGCCCCGTGCGTTCACGAACGGTTTTGATTGCGTTAGAAATCGAACCAAAAGCATCAATATGGTTATCTTTAAGCATCACCGCCTGCGAAAGGTTGTAGCGATGATTGCTCCCGCCTCCACACAAAACCGAATATTTTTGCAAAGCACGAAGCCCCGGGAGAGTCTTGCGAGTGTCCGATATTTGACATTTTGTACCAGATTTTGTTGCCTCTAACACACATTTGTTGGTGTAAGTTGCAATTCCACTCATATGCTGTAGAAGGTTCAAAGCGGTACGTTCGCCTTTTAGAACTGCCGTCGCTTCACCCGAAATTTCAGCGATTACATCTCCCAATTTTACAGTTTGACCGTCTCTGAATAAAGGCTTACAATTGCAACTTCGGTCAAGCAATTCAAACACTCTGAGTGCAATATCAATTCCTGCGATAACGCCATCTTCTTTTGCGGTGAGCGTAGCTTTGACACGCCCATCACAATCACCCAGTTCAGGGAGCAGGTCTGTCGTGACATCGATATAATTAACATCTTCGGTTAATGCAGTTTTTATGACATCGTCTATATAAAATTTTGAAAGTTTGGGTAATGTTCGAGGTTTCATATAATTTCCTCCGAATTGATTTGTTCCTTATGCTTTAAAACGTCTCGTAAAATCAAATAAGCGATTATTGCCAATGATTTCGCTTCAACAAAATCTGGGGTTAGAGCGTAGTTGCCGTTAGTGAGCTGTTCTTTAATTTCGATTATACGACTAAAATTTTGTTTAGAGGCGTTGTAGTTTGGATTTACAAAAAACGATTCCTGCATAAGCTCACGAATTTCGGTTCGGAGTCCGTCTGGCAATGTTTGAATTTCCCGGGAAATTGTGGTGTTATCAACACGAAAATCAAGATTTTGTGGATTTATGGTCTGATTTGATGGTATTTGAGCAAAAAAGGTCTTTGAGGGTTGCCATAGTTCGTTAATACGTTCTGCCGCTAATCGACTGAAGACCAATGCTTCTAACAAAGAATTACTTGCAAGGCGGTTGTTACCGTGAACACCAGTAAAAGCACATTCACCAATTGCATACAATTTTTTTACACTTGTAAGTCCGTGTTCGTCAACCTCGATTCCTCCCATCAAATAATGTTGACAAGGATAAATCGGGACTGGTTCTTTCGATAAATCGTAACCCCTTTGTTTGAGACCTTTATAAATCATCGGGAATCTACCTTTAACAAAATCAGGTGATAAGTGTGAAATGTCAAGATAAAAGTTTGATGAATTTGTGCGTTCTTGTTCTTTTAGAATACAGCACGAAACGACGTTACGTGGGCTTAATTCTGATTCACCGTATCGGTTCAAAAACGGTTCTTTATCCTTATTGTAGAGTTTTGCACCCTCTCCCCGAACAGCTTCGCTGATTAAAAACGATTCTCTCGACTTATCTGAAAACGCAGTAGGGTGGAATTGTATAAGGTTCATGTTAGTAACGACTGCTCCAAGTTCATGAGCAAAGGCGATTCCGTCGCCAGTGGCGATTGCAGAATTAGTTGTGAAGTTATAAACACGCCCGATTCCGCCAGTCGCTAATATGCAGATTGGGGCGGAGTAGTAGTGAACGTGTTGCGTGGTTTGTGAAATCTGCGAATCGTCTGAGTCTGGTGGTTCGTTTTTGACGCAAGCAAAAAAAGCATGGTCGTGCTTTTCCAAGCTGAGCAAATGTGCGTATTGTAAGCAAGTAACGTTCGGTAGAGTAGCGACTTTTTCGATTAACGCTGTCACAATCGAATGACCAGTGCTATCCTTGCAGTGGGCGATTCGCTTTCGAGTGTGTCCGCCCTCAATACAGAGTGCCAGACCACCCTCTGATTCATCAGTATCAAATTCAACGCCAAGCCTGATTAATTCTTCGACATTTTCGGTTCCACGCTCGACTAAAATTCGCAGATTATGAAGATTGTTTTGATGATTGCCTGCTTTTAGAGTGTCGTTTATATGTATTTCGACATCGTCGTCGTTTTGATTTAAAACGGCAGCAATGCCACCCTGTGCTAAAGCGGAATTGCACAAAGTAAGTTCTTTCTTCGATAATAGCAAGACTTTTAGGTCACGTTCTAAGTTAATTGCCGCATACAACCCAGAAATTCCCGCTCCGACTATAATAACATCGAATATTGCGGTTAATTTGTTCAGGTTATTCGGTTCATAATTTTTCATAAGCAGTCATTATGCCCCTAACACCTCATACATTTCGGCGGCACCATCTTTGCCGATTGTTTCCGCCAAACTACGTACTTTTGCCTTCATTGGTGAACGCCCCATATTGATTTCAATAACATCACCAATTTTAACGCTGTAAGACGCACGTGCAATTTTACCGTTAACGACAATTTTGTCAGCGTCACAGGCTTCATTCGCTACCGTTCGGCGTTTAATCAAGCGTGACACCTTTAGATATTTGTCAAGTCGCATATCTTAAATTTCCTCGACTTCCTCTCCACCAGCATTACAACTCCCACTCCACGTGTGCATCATTATATATGCCGCTTGAGCTTCGGCAGAAGTCCCCAGTGTTTTGAAGTGAGGCGAACCGCAGACATCTCTAATTATTCCGAATTTATCGACTTTGTTTTGAACAGCTTTGTATACCTTGTCAGCTTTAACAAGATATTCAGGTTCAAGCCAGCCTTCAAGAATGCCTCTATAGATAAAAGTCGCTACCATCATAGCAGAAGTTGCATCTTCAAAAGACGTGTCATCGTCAAGCGTGTCATGGAAAAATCCAGATTCACACTGTTTTTCAAGCATCGCATCAAGCAATTTTTTGCTTTTTTGGACATACTTCATTCTTACAACCGCATTAGCCGCAGCATCAGGGCTTGTAGATTGTGCAGGGTCAGTTATAGTAATCAATCGTGCAAGTCCAAGTAATGCCCACGCATTACCAGTAGCCCAAAGTTTTGGGCGGACATATTTTTCGTTTTCGGCATCGTAAATATGATATAACAATCCTGTTCCTAATCGATTAGTCTTCAAATCGCTGAGTGCTTCAAAATATCCGTCTATTTGTTTTTGAGCCTCAGTAAGCTCCCCCATTAGTGCTAAAAATGGCACGAGCATATAAATCGAATCTACCCAGATTTGTTTTGGTGAAAAACCTTCTTCAAAAGAAACGGTGTTATGACAAATCAAGCCAGTGTTCGTTCGTGGAGCATCTTTCATAAGATATTTTAGCATTTTTTCGGCAGCGGTTTTGAACACCTCATCACCAGTATGTTCATAAGCACGCCAGACGACTTCGCCATTTGATGCGGGGTCAGTAACAGCAATCGGTTCACCAACCATAGCTAGTCTACCATCTTCGATTTGTCTTGAAACAGCCTCATACGCCATTGCGATATAAGTAGAGGTTTCGTCAGCCTCAAACAACGCTTGTGCACAGACACCTTGCTCCCACGGCAAACGCTGAACGCAGAGCATTGCGGTTTTGACTTTGTCGTAAATGTTATTTTTTTCCATGTAACCTCCACAATTATAGAAAATAAGAAGCTGTTCTCATTTAGCCTAAACCTTGACGATTTTCGAGAGAATTTTTCGTCAGACAAGGTGAATTTTGCCCTATCAAGCAGGCAAAGCCTGCTCTCATGGGCTTAGCAGTAGGCTTTGTGCCTTTCGAGAAAATTCAACGCAGTATGGTGAAAAATTCGCCGAAAATCGGCGGTGAACAGCTATGAGAACAGCCTCCAATAGACCTCCCCCTAATAATCCTACGCAAGAAGTCTATTCGTCTTGTTTATCGGGTGGATAGTGGGAGTTGAACCCACGACCTCCAGAGCCACAATCTGGCGCGCTAGCCAACTGCGCCATACCCACCATATTTGTACAGGCGACTTCCGAAAACCTTCTGCACGTTTTTGCTGTACCAGCTTTCGCCGTCATTTCACCCAAAAAAGCCTCGACAAAACACAAAGTTTGCCTACGTTTTTCGTGCAAAGCCCATCAAGGGCAGGCTATGCCTGCTCGACTGGGCTTAAGCACGTTCAA
>JGI24703J35330_11748817_pt1 | contig 40576 bp, 34 predicted proteins | sample TergutNt197P1_FD_35330 | JGI IMG/M metagenome (IMG submission 35330)
CTATTCTATTATCCACTATTATACCTCATTTCAACTTTTATTACAGATTAGATTATATCTATTTTTATTCGCATAATACTGGAATAAAATGAGACTTTTCTATTGATTATAAAAAGAAAATGCTATATAATAAAATTACCTGCTTTAAGGAGTCGAACTATATGAAAAAAATGATATTTTTATTTTTAATTATATTAGCTTCATGTGAAAATAATTACTCTATTCAACAAACTGCGGACTCTGTTGATTTTCTCGCTACTTCAATTTCCATCTTGGAACAAGAATGGTCATGGTTTGTTGATATTGCAGACCGCGTTCAAGATGTGGTAAACTCTAGTTCAATAGAGGATTGGGATTTGATTTTATCCGCAATTGCAGGACTCGAATATCGTGTGGAAGAATTGGCGATAAATATTTATAACGAACATCTTGCTAATCCGATTCCCAATAACGTTTCAATCGACGAATTAATAAATCATGAAATTTTTGGTACATTTATAGAAGAACAAAGAGAATTATTTCAAAAATCTTTTCATCTTCGGACTATTGAAATTCCGTCATATGTATTTCAAAGTGGAGATTTTGATTTGATTACTTGCGGTGGTATAGCATTATTATCTACGGAGTTAGAATTAATTGGTGACTGTGAACCGGTATTAAAAATACGTTATCTATTAGAAATTATAGAAGTACAACTTGGTAGAATATGGCCTGTAACTCAAACCGCTGGATAAAATTTTAAAACAAGACCTTTGAATTTCAAGTGGGGTCTTGTTTTTTATTGTAGGAATTAAAATTTTAATAAAAATAAAAAACACTAGTATTTCTAACGAAAATAGTGTATAATAATATTATGGTTCAAAAAATTTTAACTTGTTGAATAATTTTAAACCTTTGTGAATAAAATGAATGTGAGGAGATAAAATGGGCTTGTTTGATTATTCTAAAGAACCTAGACGCGACATTCTTTTCATGGACATTAAATCTAATTACGCTTCTATTGAATGTGTTTTGATGGGTCTTGATCCAATGAAGGTTTCGCTTTGTGTAATGAGTCATGCGGATAACTCGGCAGGCCTTATTTTAGCAGCTTCACCTACTTTCAAACAAGTTTTTGGCAAAAGTAACGTAGGTCGTAGCCGTGATTTGCCTTTTCACGCTGAAACGCGAAAATTTAATTATAAACGTTGGTATGATACAGCGACTCCTAACATCTTTGGTCAAGTACCACCACCAGATAAAGCGTATGTAGACTTTATTGAAGAATGGGCTAAAAATACATACATTGTACCACCACAAATGTCTATTTATATTGAAAAAAATGTTGAGATTAACCAAATACTCGCAACATTTACTTCTATGTCAGAAGTGCATACTTATTCAATAGATGAATCGTTTTTGGATGTTACAGAATCGCTTGATTATTTTTTCCCAACCATTCTTGATAGAGGAATAAAAATTGATTTACTTGCACAAAAAATACAGCGCAAAATTTTTAGACAAACCGGACTTTATGCGACGATGGGAATGAGTAATTGTAATCCACTTCTTGCGAAACTTGCGATGGATAATTATGCGAAAAAAAGTTTTAATATGCGTAGTCTTATCAATTATGAAGACGTTGCTGATAAATTATGGACGATACCTGAAATGACAGATTTTTGGGGAATTGGAAAAAGGACGGCCGCAAAATTAAAAACACTCGGAATAAGAAATATTAAAGATTTAGCTAATTATGATCCAGATCGACTCAAACAAATTATGGGTGTAATGGGAGTTCAATTAATAGCACATGCCAACGGAATCGATGAAACAACAGTGCATGATCCTAATATAAAAAAATCAACAAGTTACAGTAACAACCAAACACTGCATCGAGATTATGATGATCAAACAGAAATTGAAACAGTACTTAAAGAAATGGGCGAGCAAATTGCCGTTCGACTACGAAAAAGTAAAAAATTTGCTACAAGTATTTCTTTTTATGTCGGATTTTCTTTTATGGAAACACAACCGACTATTAAATCTACTAAGAAAATTGACCCTACAAATCATACTCAAGATATTCAAAATCTCATTACTAGAGAATTTCGTAAACTTTATCATGGTGGGAAAATAAGACGTTTAGGTGTTTCAGCCAATGATTTAACAGAAGTTAACGTTAAACAATTATCCTTTTTTGATGTAACAGATAATCTCGAGTGTAGTGCAAAATTAAAAGAAGAAAAAATCCAAGACTCTGTTGATATGATTCGTAACAACTATCGTTTTGCATCTGTTCAAAAAGCAACGGCTTTAACAAAAGGTTCTCGTGTTATCGCTAGAACGAATATGATAGGTGGGCATTCTGCTGGGGGTTATGAAGGCTTAGATTAAATAGTAAAGATTATAGTACTAAGGAGGTGAAAAAAAATGAGTAGACTTTCAATCATAAATGGTGGGATAAGTTCTAGAACCAACGTAAAAAAACTTAATACAGAACAAGAGCGTGAAATTGCCATCGGGCGGGCAATGAAACAAATTACCAAAAGTTTCGGAACTAATTCTATTTTATCTTTACAAGATAAGGCAGAACAAACAGTTATGCCTTTATCATCGGGAATTTTATCTCTTAATCAAGCCATGGGAGTAGGAGGTTATCCTAAAGGGCGTATCGTGGAAATATTTGGCGCAGAGTCGAGTGGAAAAACCACAGTTGCCCTTCATGCCGTAGCACAAACACAAAAAAACGGCGGTTTTGTTGCATATATTGATGTAGAAAATGCACTAGACCCTACTTATGCCGAAAATATCGGAGTCGATTTGGAAAAATTATATCTTTCTCAACCTTCCTCAGCAGAAGAGGCATTTTTTACTGTTGAGTCTTTTGTTTCTACTGGAGCATTCGATTTAATTATTATCGATTCTGTTGCTTCACTTACTCCTCAAAAGGAAATAGATGGTATCTGTGTTGTAGGCGAACAAGCGAGAATGATGTCAGAACAATTACGAAAATTAGTTGCAATAATTAACAAATCAAAATGTGTAGTAATTTTTATAAATCAAATACGTTCTACGATGAATGAAATCGGGAAAAATCAGGAAACAACCCCCGGTGGTAAAGCGTTAAAGTTCTATTCATCTATTCGCATCGAAATAAAACCTCAAACACTTATTAAAAATTCAAGTGGCAAGACAATTGGAAAAAAAACTCACCTTATTGTTCAAAAAAACAAAGTTGCAGCACCTTTTAAACAAGTCATAGTGGCTAATATATTTGGACAAGGTTTTACTCCTTATCTTGATATAATAAAGGTTGGGATTGAAACAGGCTTTATTAAGAAAATGCAGAATTGGTATAGTTTTGATGATCAAAAAATCGGTCAAGGTGTATTTGAGGTAAAAGAATATTTAGAAAACCATCCACTAGTTTATAGTAAACTTCTAAAATTTATCGAAAAAAGCGATTGATATTTAGTTGGAAAACTTTTATAATATCTTTAAAGAGGTGACAATATTGAAAAAAGTTACTGTTGAACAAAGATTAAAACAAATTATGATAGAGCGTAATTTAAAACAAGTCGACATTTTGAAAAAAACATTACCACTTCAAGAGAAATTAGGTATAAAAATGTCAAAAAGTCATCTGTCGAACTATGTAAATGGACGATCAAATCCTGATAAACGCATAACTCACTTACTAGCTCAAGCATTGGGTGTCTCTGAACCTTGGTTAATGGGTTATCAAAATGAAGAACAGTTATCTGTAATGGAAGATGCCGATGAAATTGAAGTAGTTGATAATTATCGAAAATTAACCGGTGCTCGCAAAACACAATTGAAACATTTTTTAAATGAACTATTGATAGAACAGAAATCTGTGATTCAAACTTTCGTACCACCTATTCTTTATTTTGCTAAAAAAGATGGTGTGGTTATTTATCCAAGTGTTATCGGGGCTGCGGCTGGTTCGGGCGTTTTTATGAATGATGATTTAGAAGTTGATGAAATTATGATTCCAAAAGAAGAGAGCTATGAGTCTGATGATGTGATACCGCTTTATGTGCGTGGGGATAGTATGGAGCCAAAATATTATGATGGTGATATTATTTGGGTTGATACTAGTAATAAGTCAGTTGATTTACATCAAATCGGTGTTTTTGATTTAGAGTACGGTCGCGTTGTTAAGAAGATGGGTGTGAATAAATTAATTTCACTAAATCCACATTATCCAGATATAAAACTCAATGAATTTATCGATTTTTATACATTAGGGAAAGTTGTGAGCGTGTTAAGAAAAGATGAAATTCAAACCTGGCAACGAGCTCAATGGGTTTAAGAATTCAAGGTTGATTTGATTAATAAAACATTGGCTAAACCCTTATTTTATGGTATAATTTGTTGATGAAAAGAGGTTATAAAGATGAAAACAATTAACGTAATAGGGGCAGGTCTAGCTGGATGTGAAGCAACCTACCAATTAATAAAGCGTGGATTTTTTGTAAAATTATTTGAAATGCGTCCTAAGGTAGAAACTGGAGCTCATGAAACTGATAATTTTGCTGAACTAGTTTGTTCAAACTCTTTGCGAGCAGATGGATTAGCAAATGCCGTAGGTGTTTTGAAGGAAGAAATGAGAATTCTGGACTCGTTAATAATGAAAGCGGCTGATGCGACGCGAGTTCCTGCTGGAGGAGCACTTGCTGTTGATCGAGATGGATTTGCATTATATATTACAAATTATCTTGAAAATCATCAATCGGTAGAAATAATTCGTGATGAAGTGACCGAAATTCCTGATGGTCCAACAATTCTTGCTTCAGGTCCTCTTACAAGTGAAAAACTTGCACTCAATTTGAAAGCACTAACGGGTGAAGAATTTTTCTACTTTTATGATGCACCAGCTCCGATTATTCATAAAGACTCTATAGACTTTGATAAAGTATATCTTAAAAGTCGCTGGGATAAAGGCGAAGCAGCTTATCTAAATTGTCCCATGACAGAACAAGAATATACGTTATGGTATAACGAACTAATAAATGCCGAAGTGTTGAAACCAAAAGATTTTGAAAAAGCAGTTTTCTTTGAAGGTTGTATGCCTATTGAAGTAATGGCAAGTCGTGGTTTTCAAACACCGTTATTTGGTCCATTAAAACCGGTTGGTCTTGCTGACCCTAAAACTGGAAAAGATCCATTTGCGGTTGTTCAACTTCGTCAAGATAATGCAGCTGCTTCGCTTTATAATATCGTCGGATTTCAAACAAGTTTAAAATGGCCAGAACAAAAACGCATTATAAATATGATTCCTGGTCTGGAAAATGCAGAAATTGTAAGATACGGTGTAATGCATAAAAATTCGTTTGTAAATTCACCAACTTTTATGAATTCAACTTATCAAACTAAAAAACGTGAAGATTTATTTCTTGCGGGTCAAATTACCGGCGTGGAGGGTTATGTTGAATCAGCTTCTTCTGGATTAATTGCTGGAATTAATATGGCTAAATTCTTGAATAACGAAGAACTAATTAATTTTTCTCCTAAAACTGCCATCGGCGCTCTAGCAAACTATATAACTCAAACAGATGCGAAAAATTTTCAACCGATGAATGTAAATTTTGGAATAATGCAAGATTTAGAAGGTCGTATTAAGAAAAAAGAAAAAAAACCGATGTACGCAAATCGTGCAATTGAAACGATAAAAACATATATCGACTTAATCTAATTAATGGATGTTTATAGCTATGAATGATATGCAAAGATATTTAGATTATCTAAAATACGAAAGACGATATTCAGAATTTACTATTTTAAGTTATCAGCAAGATTTAGACAAATGGATGTTTTTTTTAAACATTAATAAATTGACTTATCTTGATGTTAATTATCGCGATGTACGACTGTTTTTACAAGATTGTTATGAAAAAAAATACGCTCGTTCAACAGTGGGTCGTATATTATCTTCTATTAAAAGCTTTTATAAATATTTGATAATTGAAAAAAAAATAGAGCAAAATCCAATTGCACTCATTCAAAAAGGTAAAACTTATCAAAAACTCCCACAATTTTTATATGTCCAGGAAATGACTGCTCTATTTGATTCGATTGATAAATCATCAGTGCTTGGTATGAGAAACTATGCACTATTAGAACTTCTTTATGCAACGGGTATACGTGTTCGCGAATGTAGTGAAATAAAACTCCATGATTTTGACATCGCTAACCGAATGTTACGTATCGAAGGAAAAGGAAGTAAGGTCCGCTATATTCCAGTTGGAGAGTTTGCAATTGATGCAATAAAATTATATTTAGGCGAAAGCCGTCCACAACTTGTTAAAAAATCAGAACATTCCCATTCGTATCTCTTTGTAAATCATTTAGGTAATAATTTATCAGATAGAGGTATTCGTGATATTCTTAATCGAATTACTAAAATCACTTCAGAACGTATTAAAATATCTCCTCATAAAATAAGACATACCTTCGCTACACACCTCCTTGATAATGGTGCTGATTTACGCTCAGTCCAAGAATTGTTGGGACACGTAAATTTAAGTAGTACACAAATCTATACTCATGTTTCAAAAGAACGATTAAAAGCTGTTTATAGTGTAACTCACCCACGAGCAAAAAATAAATAAAAATTGCTAAAATTAACATTAAATTCACACTTTTACGATATACTGGTACTAGTAAGAGGAGGTTGATGTTGGATGTTTGAAGTATTATTTGGTTCACCAACAGCAATTTGGTTTTGGATGGCACTAATATTTGTCATTATTGAAATCGAAACGCTTGGACTTATCTCAGTTTGGTTTGTTTTTGGGGCAATAGCTGCAATGATCGGCTCTGTATTTATTTCCTCAGTTGCAATTCAGGCTATTGTTTTTATCGCTGTCTCTATTATTTTAATGATTGCTTTAAGAAGCTACGCTATCAATAGTTTTAGAGGAAAAACTGTTCGTAAAAATAATATTGATGAACTGTCAGATTTACCTAATTCGATAGTTTCACCTGTTTATAATGGTGAGTATGGTGAAATAAAATTGCAAGGCAAAATATGGCGTTGTTTATCAGATTCAGGAAGAAATTATGAAATCGGAGAGCATCCTAAGGTGTTGCGAGTCGATGGAAATACAATAATAATTGAATAAAAAAGGAGTGTTAATTATGAACACAGGACAAATGGTTGGATTATTTATCGGATTAGTAATTATTTTATTATTTATCTACGCTACAACGTGTATTCGAATTGTATCACAAGCAAAAGCATACGTTATTGAAAATCTAGGTAAATACCGTCGCACGTGGCATGCAGGGTTTCACATGAAAATTCCGTTCGTAGAACGAGTTGTTCAAGTAGTCAATTTACGCGAACAAGTTCTAGATTTTAAACCACAAGCTGTAATTACAAAAGATAATGTTAAAATGGGTGTAGATTCGGCTGTATTTTTCCAAATAACTGATCCTTATAAATTTACATATGGGATTCAAAATCCGTTTCTTGCAATTGAAAATTTAACTTCAACGGCTCTCAGAAATATTTTCGGTGAAATGGAACTCGATGAGTCATTAACATCTCGTGATTTAATTAATACAAAATTACGTGCAGTTCTTGATGAAGCAACCGATCCATGGGGAATTAAAGTAAATCGCGTTGAATTAAAAAGTATTGTTCCACCAAATAATATCCAAGAAGCAATGGAAAAACAAATGCGTGCTGAACGTGAACGTCGTGCTGTCTTACTCGAGGCAGAAGGTGAGAAAGCATCTGCAGTTTTAAGAGCGGAAGGTTTGAAAAAATCACGAGTACTCGAGGCTGAGGCAGAAAAATCTGCACGAATTTTACGCGCAGAAGCAGAAAAAGAAGCTGCAATCCGCCACGCAGAAGGAGAAGCAGAAGCTATTCTAACGGTACAACGTGCAACAGCTGAGGGTCTGAGATTATTAAACGATGCTCATCCTTCTAAAGAAGTACTAACTCTTAAATCGCTAGAAGCTCTCGCGCTCGTAGCGGATGGTCAAGCTACCAAATTAATAATTCCTTCTGAATTACAAAACATCGCATCATTAACTGCTACTTTTTCAGAAACGATGAATGCTATAAAAGAATAAAAATTTAATCTCGCCACCTTAAATTTGGTGGCTTTTTTTATCTTCCGTTAATTTTATTTTAAAAATAATTTTTTTAATACTTATAAATGGAGGGACTACATATACTTTATTATGTTAAAAAAATTTAGGTAAAAAAATGGAGACTCTAACTGATATTGCTTTGAAATTCAAGTACACTTGTAATAGTGAGGTTTATCACGGGTTACAATCTTTAGTCCAAGATTTTATAGGTGATGAAATCGACAAAACGATTAAACGTCATTATCTTCCGATTAAAACTAATTGGCATCCTTATAAAATAGACGTCGGAGGTACTACAAATATGGATATTGTTAACATTGAAAGCGCATAATGATGTTAATAGCAAATTTGATTACTATTTAACAATTGAATTCTATACATTTCATGGGGCTCATGGTCCACCGTACGATAAAAATAATGTAGTTTATGGAATTAAGATAACACCCAAAAATATTAAAGAAATTAGTTTTCATAATCATGAAGTTCAAGAATTACCTATTTATACAAATCACTATCAGCCAAATTATCTACCTAGTCCTCAAGAAGAGGAAGTTTATAAAAAATATTTACAATCAATAAATAGATACTAGATTCTAACCATGAAATCAGTGCTTTTAATAAATTTAGGTATTATTTAAAACCTGAATTAATCTAGAAATTTTTGCCCATATTAAAATACAGAGTTTATAGACTTTGAAGAGCAATTTGTTGCAAAATTCGAAGTCCTTTTTCTTGCATTTTAAGTAAATATCCGATATAATTACTAATGACAAATAAGAAAGTGGGGATATAATGAATAAGTATGTTATTGGAGTAGATATTGGTGGTACAACAATTAAATTTGGACTTTTTTTAGATAATGGCGATCTAATTGAAAAATTCGCTATCCCAACAGATACAAGTAATGACGGCGAAAAATTATTACCTGATACAGCAAATGCGATTATAAATAAATTAACCGAACGCGGGATTGCAAAAGATGATGTTCTTGGCGTTGGTTTAGGAATTCCTGGTCCGGTAAACGAAGATGGTATTGTTTTATTTGGTGCAAATATCGGTTGGGAAAACCCAGTGCCAGTTAAAGCTATTTTAACAGATTTACTTGATATGAAAGTAAATGTAACAAATGATGCAAACATCGCTGCATTAGGTGAAATTTGGCTAGGTGCTGCCAAAGGAACGAAAAGCGCAGTGATGTACACGCTAGGTACGGGTGTTGGTGGTGGAATAGTTATTGATGGAAAAGTAATAAACGGTGCACATGGTGCTGGTGGCGAAATAGGTCATTTAACTGCAATCCCTATTGATGGACCTCAATGCGGTTGTGGTAAACGTGGATGTCTTGAAACTGTTGCGTCTGCTACTGGAATTGTACGCGTTGCAAAAGAAGCATTAGAATTAACTGAATTTAATTCGACTTTGCATGAAGTTGAAAATTTAGAAGCTAAAGACATTTTTGATGCAGCAAGAACTGGAGATGTTTTAGCTAAAGAACTCGTAGATCAAGTAGGTTTTTATCTTGGATTATCTGCTGCTAATTTAGCTGTATCAGTTGACCCTGAAAAAATTATCTTTGGTGGAGGTGTAGCTTATGCCGGTGAAATCTTGATAGATGCTATAACTCGTTATTATAAAAAGTATGCTCTTAAAAGTATCAGAGATATTCCGATTATTCTTGCTACGCTCGGTAATGATGCAGGAATTATTGGTGGCGCATTCCTCGCAAAAGAATAATTAAAGACGGTGAATTAATGAAAATAGTATTTATGGGTACTCCAGATTTTGCAGCTAATATACTTAAACAATTATTGGCCAATAATCATCAAATTGTTCTTGTTGTAAGTCAACCAGATCGTCCGGTGGGAAGAAAAAAAGAACTTATAGAAACTCCCGTTAAGAAAATAGCAAAAGCAAACAATATTGAAGTATTTCAACCAGAAAGAATTAAATTAGATTTTGAACGGATAAAAATTCTTAAGCCAGATTTAATAATAACTGCGGCATATGGACAAATCATACCAAAAGAATTACTTGATATTCCACGACTTGGCTGTATTAACGTTCATGCTTCGCTTTTACCGAAATACCGTGGTGGTGCTCCAATTCATCAAGCAGTTATCGACGGTGAAAAAGAAACAGGGATAACTATTATGTATATGGCTGAAGAAATGGATAATGGAGATATTATATCACAAGCAGTTATTCCAATTAGCGATTATGATGATACCGGAACGCTCTTTTTCAAATTAAGCAACGTGGGAGCAAAACTATTAATCGAAACGTTACCAAGTATTTATGAGTGTATTAACTCGAGAACTCCACAGAACCATGCACTTGCAACCTATGCATATAATATAAAACGAGAAGACGAACGTGTTGTTTGGACAAAAGATGCACGTTCGATTTACAATCATATTAGAGGATTAAATCCTTGGCCCACAGCATATACAACAATCGGTGATATCAATCTTAAAATCTTTAAAAGCCAGTTATTAAATGAAAAAACTCCTCACGAACCAGGCACGATACTAGATGTCAATCCTGAATTTATTGCTGTTGCAACCGGAAGTGGAGAGTCTTTACATTTAACTGAAATTCAACTCTCTGGGAAAAAAAGGATGCCGATTAAAGACCTCCTTAATGGAGAACATCCATTTAATATCGGAACAAAATTAGTATAAAAATTTATAATATGAAAGAAGGAAACAAAAATGAGTAAATACAGCAAAGAAACAAATCCTGTGGTGACGATTACAATGGAGTCTGGAGATATTATCACAGTTGAATTATATCCAGAAATCGCTCCTGAATCAGTTAACAATTTTATTTCATTAGTGAACAAAGGATTTTATAACGGGTTGATTTTTCACCGTGTAATTAGTGGGTTTATGATACAAGGTGGTGACCCAGAAGGTACAGGAATGGGTGGACCAGGTTATAGTATCAAAGGGGAATTTAGAATAAATGGCGTTCAAAATGATTTATTACACGCTCGTGGGGTTATTTCATTCGCACGTTCTATGATGCCTAATTCAGCTGGAAGCCAGTTCTTCTTAATGCACCAAGATTCACCACATTTAGATGGACAATATGCTGGTTTTGGACAAATTACAAGCGGAATAGAAGTTGTCGACAAAATCGCTTCAACTCGCACATTACATGGAGATCGTCCTGTTGAGGATCAAAAAATTGCTACAATGACAGTTGACACAAAAGGTGTAGAATACCCAGAACCAACAAAGTTATAATTAAAAAGGGTGTTGATGAATAAGTGAAGTTTTTCAACTTAACAGACCATGCAAAAAAATTAAATGCAATCATTCTTATTTTTGGAAGTATATTGTTTACAGTTGCTATTAATATGTTTATAGGTCCGGCAGGACTTTATGTTGGTGGAGTTACAGGTGTACTACAACTTTTAACCATGTTTATGTACGAAATTTTTAATATTGAACTTAGTTTGGGATTACTTGTATTAATCGCTAATTTACCAATACTTTGGCTTGCATGGAAATCTATTGGTAAAAGATTTGCAGCACTCACTGTAGTTTCAGTTGTAATTCAATCAGCTTTTTTAGAAATTATTCCGGTATATGCTCTATCAAGTGATGTCATGATTTCTTCGATTTTTGGCGGACTTATTGTTGGAATCGGAAGTGGAATCATTTTAAAAATCGGTGCATCTGCTGGTGGCATGGATGTAATTTCCCAAGTAATGTCTTATAAATTTGACGGATCAGTCGGGAAATTTTCATTTATAATAAATTTTTTCATAATAGCTGTAGCAGGCTACTATCAAAGTTGGGAAGTCGCAATGTTCACAATTATCTCGATTTATCTTTCTTCAATGGTAGTTGATAGAATTCATACTATTCACCAAAATGTTACACTTTTCATTGTCACCCAAAAAGAAGAAGAAATCAAAGAAGCAATCTGGTCTAAATTATATCGTGGTATTACTGTTTTAGAAGGTAGCGGAGCATATACTAAACAAAAACGTAGTGTTTTAATGATGGTATTATCTAGTTACGAAATATATGAAGCAATCGAAGTTGTTAAATCAGTGGACGATATAGCATTCATAAATGTTGTACGAAGTGAAACAGTCGTCGGTAATTTCGTTAAGAAAAAATTGTAAAAAGTAATCTTAATTGGTTACTTTTTTTGCATACGGACTTTAAAATTTGAAAGTAAAATACTTGTATAACTAAGTCATTTCGTGTATAATATATTAACTAACTTTTTAATAACATAAGGGAGTTTAAAAAATGAATAAAAAACTTTATATTATTGCCATTATAATGTTGGGTTCACTGATAATAGGTTGCGAAAGCAAAACAGGTAATCAAAATATTGAAACCTCACTTCATTATGCGGATATGACAGAATATGGAATCGTTGATGGCCATAATTTTATTCAAATTGGCATGGATGAAGCATTAAAACTTACACAAGATTCCCTGTGGGAAGGAATTCTATATTTTGGTTTTCCCACTTGTCCATGGTGCCAAGCCGCAGTACCGATTATGAATGAAGCAGCACTACAATCTGGAATTAACATCTATTATGTAAGCCGAGCAGGGTATTTACGAGAAGGAATTTGGCTCGAATGGGACGAAGAAATGGCTTGGTTTTTACACGAACAAATCGATAACATGCGCTGGATATACGAAAATGATGTAGCAATAAGACCAAATATAAACGTCCCACAAATCGTCCATCTTAAAGGAGGAGTTGTAATTGATCAACACCGAGGCACATTTGAAGAACACGTAAGACTAGAAGATAGAACTTTGCCTGAGTTGACTGATTATCAAAAAGAAGAATTATTAAATAGATACCTAGAAATTTTTAATGAAGTACAACTACAAGAATCCTGTCCACTTGTGGTAGAACAAGACGAATGTTCATAATAAATCCAAGTCTCTCGAAATAAAGAAAAAAATCACAAACACACAATAAGGTTTGTGATTTTTTAGTGGATTAAGAATTTAATCAATGATATTTAGCTCTCAGCCAACTTGTTCATATATCTTTAAAGCATCCAATTAAACCCAGATTGGAAGACTAAAGCTGCTTCTGTACCTTTAAATTTGGCGATCGCTTTTTCGAGTTCATCATGAATTTTTAGTGTCCCATTTATTGTACGAACCGCACCAGCACCGACACCATATAAAGATGTTGCTTTTTGCGATGCTTGTTTCAATCTTTCATCAGTAACCAAACCTAAATAGTTATTTGATGAGAGATTTATTAAACTTTTTCCGTCGATTGAAATAAAAGGACCATTTTCTTTATCCAGTGGATTAATCTCGTTATATAGACCTGAATTTTTAAGTGTAGTAAGTTGCAAATCCAAAAAATCTTCAAGTGAAGTAGTCATAATATATCTTCCTAAAATTTTGTAATTAAATTCTATTATCCTACAATGGGAGTTTGATTTCTACATCAGTAAATATTTTTTATTAATGCTTGACATAAACCTTAACTACGGTTATAATTAATAGTGTTAATAATGAAGAATATTGAATAAAATGGGGTGCATTATGAAAAAAAATGATGATTATATCGAAGAGGCCACTATCTATTTCAAGAAATTGTTGGCAAAACGTCGAAACAGTGAATATGAAAGAATGATGAAAGAACAAAAAGGAGAATCTTTCGTGTTACATTATATCTTTTCACAAAACAGAGCAGTTTTACCTTCGGAAATTAGTGGTGCTCTAGAAAGTAGTGCTGCAAGAATTTCGGCAATTTTAAGTGTCCTTGAAAAAAAACAGCTACTTGAACGCTCTATCGATGAATCAAATCGGCGTAATATTCTTGTTACCATAACAGAAAAGGGAATTACTCGTGTAGAATCAGAAAAAAAGAAATGGGATAAAATCCTTGCGGCGATTTTTCTTGAAATGGGGGAACAAGATACTCGTGAATATTTACGATTAGGGTCACTTTTTACTGAACTAATTTCAAAGCACGTAAGTGTCGAAGATAAAAATGAATAATCTGGAGTGAGGGAGAATTATGATTAAGGTATTCAAATATTTTACTAAAGTAGAATGGTCGATGGCATTGATTACATTGTTATTTATCGTTCTACAAGTCTGGATGGAACTCTCGATTCCACGATTTATGGCTGAAATTACAACACTAGTACAAACACCTGGAAATAATTTAAATGCTATTTTAATGTCTGGTGGAGGTATGATGCTTGCAACTCTCGGAAGCTTAGTGGCCGCGGTTGTAACAGGATATTTTGTTGCGATGATTGGGGCAAGATTTTCAAGACGTTTAAGAAGTTTGATGTTTAATAAAGTAGAATCTTTTTCGATGGCGGAAATTAATACCTTTTCCACCGACAGTCTTATAACAAGGAGTACAAATGATATTACTCAAGTACAAACATTAATAACTATGGGACTAACAATTCTAATCAGAGGACCAATTATGGCAATTTGGGCAACTACTAGAATCATCGGAAAAGGGTTAGAATGGACTCTCGCAACTGGAGTTACTTTACTGATACTAATATCCATGATAAGTTTTTTAATGATTTTTGTTGTACCCAAATTCAGAAAAATGCAAGGTCTAATCGACAATATGAACAGAGTAACGCGTGAGAATTTAACGGGAGTCCGCGTAGTAAGAGCTTATAACGCACATACATACCAAGAAGATAAGTTTAAAGTTGCGAATGACGAGTTAACCAATACCCATCTTTTCACCGGACGAGCAATGTCAATATTATGGCCGATGTTAATGATGATGATGAGTGGATTGACTCTTGCAATCTATTGGATAGGTGCTTATCTAGTTGACGGCGCCGATATAGCATATCGTTTGCCGATTTTCGCGAATATGGTTGTATTTTCAAACTATGCAGTTCAGGTTATTAACGCATTTGTCATGATGGTAATGATATTTATCATGTTACCTCGTGCATCTGTTTCAGCAAAAAGAATTAACGAAGTTCTAAATAAAGAGTCATCAATAAAACAAGGAACAATCACTCAAGGAAATCCTTCAAAACTTGGGGAAATTGAATTTAAAAATGTCTCATTCAAATACCCCGATTCGAGTGATTTTGTTTTGAAAAATCTCAATTTTGTTGTTAATAAAGGGCAAACGATGGCATTTATCGGGTCCACTGGTTCTGGAAAGACTTCTTTAATTAATTTAATTCCAAGATTTTATGATGCTTCTATTGGTGATGTGTTAATCGATGGAGTGAATGTCCGAGATTACGAGTTGGAGTCTCTGCATAACAAAATCGGTTATGTTGCACAAAAGGCAATTTTATTTAAAGGTTCCATTCAATCAAATGTCGCTCTTGGTCAAAACGGTCGTAACAGCTATTCTGAAGAAGATATAAAAAACGCGGTTAGAATTGCGCAAGGACAAGATTTTGTTGAGAAAAAAGAGGATGGTTATGGTTCGGAAGTTTCTCAGGGTGGGACTAATTTATCTGGTGGGCAAAAACAACGGATTGCAATCGCACGCGCCATTTGTCGAAAACCGGAAATTTATATTTTTGATGATTCTTTTTCAGCTCTTGATTATAAAACTGATCGTTTATTACAAAATGCGCTGTCGGTTGAAGTTAGTGGTGCGACTAAACTTATCGTTGGTCAAAGAATTGGAACTATTATGCATGCTGATCAAATTGCTGTTCTTGAAAACGGGGAAATTGTAGGTATTGGAACTCACCTCGAGTTGCTTGATAATTGTGAGGTTTACCAAGAGATTGCGGCAAGTCAGTTGAGCGAGGAGGAATTACGTCGATGAGTGAAAAAAGAAATGTAAGACCTGTTAATCGAGGCCCTGGTTTTAGAGGTGGTCCTGTTGAAAAACCAAAAAACTTTAAAGAAAGCCTAAAAAAATTATTGCAGTATTGTAAAAAATATCTCCCCATAATGGCAATAACAATAATTCTTGCTGGTGTAGGAACATTACTTCAAATACTCGGACCAAATCAGCTTGGAAATATGGCAAATGAGATTATTGCAGCTATCCCTAGTAGTGAAAATGGTAATATAATACGAGAAATTGATTTTAATTATATTAGACGTATTGGAATATTGCTGATAATCTTATATTCCGTATCACTTAGTTTAAATTTTTTCCAAGGTTTTATCATGACGACTATAACACAGCGAATTAGTCAAAGAATGCGCAGTGATATCTCGTTAAAAATAAACCGTCTTCCCTTGAAATATTTTGATAAAACGAGTCACGGAGATATTTTAAGCCGAGTTACAAATGATGTAGACACAATCGGGCAAACGATGAATCAAAGTATTGGAAGTCTTGTTATGTCATTTATTATGTTTTTTGGTTCAGCTGTGATGATGTTTTATAATAGTTGGATTTTAGCACTAATTGGAATCACAACAAGCGCATCAGGATTTGTTATGATGGGCAAAATTATGAAAAAATCGCAACCACACTTCGTAGCACAACAAAAAGATCTCGGAATTGTTAATGGACATATAGAAGAAATTTTTTCAGGACACCATATCGTAAAAGTGTATAATGGAAATCACGAAGCAAAGCGAGTTTTTGAAGAGATTAATGAAAAATTATACGTAAGTGGTTGGAAAAGTCAGTTTTTCTCAGGTCTTATGATGCCATTAATGATGTTTGTAGGAAATTTTGGATATGTAGCAGTCTGTGTAACTGGGGCTATTCTTGCGCTAAATGGTCATATTTCATTTGGAGTGATAGTGGCATTTATGATATATATTCGTCTTTTAACTCAGCCCCTATCTCAAATAGCGCAATCGTTACAAAATCTACAAAGAACAGCGGCTGCGAGTGAACGAGTTTTTGAATTTTTAGATGAAGAAGAAATGGAAGATGAAACTCATAAAGATAATAAAATCGAACGTGTTTATGGTGAAATTGAGTTTAAAGAAGTACACTTTAGTTATGATTTAGAAATACCAATTATCAATAACTTTAATGTTTATATAAAGCCAGGTCAAAAGGTAGCAATTGTAGGTCCAACCGGAGCTGGAAAAACTACAATCGTAAATTTATTGATGCGTTTTTATGAATTAAATGGCGGAAAAATATTGATGGATGGGATTCCGATTTCAAGTTTGAAACGAGAAGTCGTTCAAAAACAATTCGGTATGGTACTACAAGATACTTGGATATTTGAGGGGACGATTAAAGAAAATATTATTTATAGTTGCATTAATGTTTCAGACGATAAGGTAAAAGAGGTCTGTAAACAAGTGGGGATTCACCATTTTATAAAATCACTTCCTCTTGGATATGAAACGATTCTCGATGATAAGGTGTCATTGTCAGGAGGTCAGAAACAGTTAATAACAATCGCTCGAGCAATGATTCAAAATGCACCGATGTTAATTTTAGATGAGGCGACTAGCTCGGTCGATACGAGGACTGAGTTGTTAATTCAAAAAGCGATGGACAATTTAACGATAGGACGAACATCGTTTGTAATTGCGCACCGTTTATCGACAATTAAAAATGCTGATATTATTTTAGTAATGAAAGATGGTAACATAATCGAAAGTGGAACCCACTTAGAATTGTTAGAACTTGATGGTTTTTATGCGACACTTTATAATAGCCAGTTTGAAAATGGAGAACTTAATGAGGAGGGCTAGCCATAAATGGCTAGTTTTTTGGCTCTTTGTCAAATCCTGGGGTTTTCACAAAATGATACAATATAAAAGGTGCAAATCTGAAAATGGTTTGTGCTTTTTTCTTATGAAACCATGAGTTTGGAGTCATTATTATTTTTCATAGATTTAAGTTTTTTAAATGTTCTCGTCTCATTTTAATTGGGTTGTATTCTAGTATTAACATAATTCTATTTTAAAATGATAAAAACTTCTATAACCGAAAGCAACTCTTTTAAATGTTTTAATTAAAGTGATAGTTCCTTCTAATCTTCCATTCGTGTATCCAGTATCAAGTGCAGCAATTATCGGTTCTACAAATTTCTTTAAACTTTTGCGCACTGTTTTCATCTTTTCTGAAATCCTTCGAAGGGATTATCTAACAAATGACGCATCATTTCATCATTTTTTAATTCAAGATTTATTAAATTTGAAAGTTGTTTTTAATGAAAGTATTAACGAAATAGATGACGGTAATGTTTCAGGAACTTTACAAAATTTTGAAGGAGATAATGAAGAACTTATATTTTATGTTGCGAATCAAGAATGGCCCTCACAAATTGGACAATACGTAAGTGTAGGAAGTAGTGATCTTGTCTATCTAAATAGTGGGATTGTTTATGAAATAATAATTAATATTATTTGATTGATTTCTCACAGTCAATAAACATGAGTAGGAAGACTAGTCAAAAATGGCTAGTTTTTTTTTAGGTCGATTTAAAAAATATAAAATAAATCATCAAATTACGTCGAAAATCATATGTTAATAATAGTAAGTAAAAAGTAGGTGAAATAATGCATTTTTACGTAGAACGAAAAACAAATGATGCAATCAATAAAGATTCTGCAATAAATTTCGATAATATTATAAGTTGTAGCGAAAAAACAACTACAATTCTTGGTACTAGTGAGTTAAATGAAGAATTTAGTAATTTAAAACATAATGATTTTAATCTGATCGAAGGATGCTATATAGATATTTTAACAGCAGGGAGCTTTATGATAGAATGGGCTGTAAGAACGATTACTGGATTTTCGGTTGATGGACCGTGGTTCGAGTTAAAATACTACGATCCGAAAGGTAATAACTGGCATAGTTTTAATAACGACTTTTATGAAGACTATAAAAAAGGACCTGCATCAATAGGATCAATTCCATTTGAAATAACGTTGAATAATATTTCTGCGAGTACTCCATCAGGAAATTCATTTAGAATAGAAGATTATGGTTCTGGAATGACAGAAGAAACTCTGTCTGAACCACTAGGCGATTGTTTTCGTATTGCATTATTTAATGTATCAAATAGAAGTCATCTTCTTTCGAAAACAAACGATGTTAAAGCTAGTTTGATTATTTACGGTATTCCTGCTTTTACAAATCTTATAAAAGGAATTTTAAAAGAATTTGAAGAAGAAAAAGCTAGATGTTGTATTATCGATATTTTACCTAAAATAAGTGAATTAGAACTTTTAGAAACAAAACAATATCATGATTTATGTTGTTTATCTGATTTTAGAGATGTTTTTGTCTCCGAATTCGATGATCACTTTACTCCTTACATATATGAACCATTTCCTTGTTATAATTGGGGTTCACAATATGGAGTAGCAACTACTGGAAATCCACCACAACTAGTAAATGATTTACGTGTTAACGTGACAAAAATTGGGACATTTTATTTATTTACTCTTCATGGAAGATTGATATCACCAAAACCGAATGCAGGACTACATTATACTACTACAACTCCGTCGAATGCTTATTTTTTACGAAGTACTCCTTATCAATCAGGATCAGACCCCATTAATTCATCCTTTCCATTTGATGAGAGAAGAATTTTTGAACCACTGACACGAATTCCGAGTACAATCTCAAAATTAGTTTATCCTATTATTACAGACACACGATCAAATTCGTCTGGAAGTTTAGGGACAGCGGTTGTTTACTTAGATAATACTGGATTATATATGGAATTTGCCGGACCTCATGATAATTCCACCGGAGTTGGAGGTGCTGATTGGGGATTTTCTATTGGCGTAATTATTCCAGATATTGCTGAAATACCAATTTAAAGGAAGTGAATTAATGGCTTATTATACTCATCGTGAACGTCTTATTACGGATGATGTTCCTTCATATTCTATAGTGAATTTTCCAACTTTGATATCAGAAAGTGTAAATCGTGCGTCTTTAAAAGAAATTCCTCCTTATTCAGATATGGAAGAGGAAGAATGGGAAAATATTTTAGTTAAAGATATAACTTATCATGATTCAAATAGTTTTATCGGAGCTTTTGATATTAATTTGCCTGGTACATATCTAATCAATTGGTATATTTCTCAAATGACAGGTTTGTCCTACAGTGGGATATTTTTACGTTTAAAAATATATAATTATGAATTAGGTGTTTGGGAAAATTTAGACTCGGGTAATAGATTATTAGTAAGTAGCTCACAACAAATGGCAGTTATAAACGTCTCAAACAATTATTTTTTTCCTACTGAAATTAATCCAAATCCTCCCGGAAAAGTTACATTAGCTCTATTTAATGAATCAACATCTCCACTTTATATGAATCGTACAAGTGGTTTAAAAGCAGGAATTGGTATTTTCGGTTTTAACCCAATTACTGACGAACAATTACTAGATATTGTGGATAAAATCGATACTCTGACAGAAAATTGTTGTGGAATGGGTTCAAATGCAATCTTATATGATTGTCTTAAAATACAAATAGAAAAATTAGAGATGATTGATAAAGATCAATCAGATTTAATCAATCAACTAATCATTGATTGGAAAGAATTTTATAAAAGGTTTCTAAAACATAATATAACATCAGGTTATGGTGATTTAAAACCAACTTATTTTTGGTCGATACCGAGTCGCATTCCATTTGGGCTCAATTATCGTAGAGTAGGATACATATATCATTTTTGGTTGTCGGGAACAACGACACAAGCTATAACAATTCCAGGAAATGGAGTAAGGTTATATATAACCCCAGTATCGGATTTGTCATTTTTAGAAAATTATGATCGTCAATATCCTGCTACTGGAACTCTATTTGCAATTAGTGGATCAACTGTAAACGTGAGAATTCCTGTTTATATAGATAATAGCGGAATCTACTTACAACAAGGTGCCACAGGTTCAACAATTGCCGCAGGTCAATACGTAACATTTTCGATGTATATAATTTTAGATTAAGTTTTGGGAGGAAATATTTAATGGCACATTATATGCAACGCGAAATTTATTTATCTCAAACTATTCCATCAGGACAAATTGTTCCATTTGATTATGTCGTTTCGGAAAGTTTGTCAACGGAAGAGATTAATGGTGATGATTATTCTACACCTGATTTTAATTATCATTATGATGGAAATTATTATGGTGCTGTTGATATATTAAGAAAAGGGGATTACCTAATTCTTTGGCAAATAGAACAACTTTCAGAAAGACCAATAGAACGTGATTTTTTTTCTTTAAAACTTTGGATTGATAGTACTATAAATCCACGTTGGGAAATGCTTGGTACAAAATCGTCTCATTTAAAAGCTACTAATCATTATGGTTTAGCGATATTTTCAAAAGAAAATGATGAGGTTTCAACAATCGCTTTATTTAATGATTCAGGCGAACAAGTTAATATAAATAAACAAAGCGATCCAGATTCATTAAGACAGTTAGGAAGACTTGTAATTTTTGGTTTAAGCGAAGATGATGGTGATTTTTCGAATTTACTAGAACTGATTGAATTAGATTCTTGTTGTACTGATATATACGAGCTTTTGGATAAATTAAAAAAAATTACTCTTAGACAAGAGCATCAATATACTAAAATAGAAGAATTACAAGTGAAATACGTTGAGTTATCTAATGATTATCAATTTTTAAGTGCACCACCTACTATGGCGAGGTGGCCCTTAGGAGCAAGTAGTGGAAACATAGCCATTGATGGTCTAACTATGCCACTCGGTTTATTTTTGTGCTGCAAACGTGTTGGATACGTTCATTCTTTATGGATTGAAGGTTCAAGCTCGTTTACACTTTCGCCATCACGTCAATATCCTGGATATCATTTATTAAGATCTGATAAAATGCCGATGTTAAACGAATATGGAGAAACATATTATCCTTTTAGAGATCGATTTCCAGCAAAAACAGGTCCTATCTTAGGTCCGTGTTGGATTTATAATGGTAACAACAATCCCCAAAGTTTTATATTTATGATTATGCCACCAGTAAGCACAATTGATACCGGACCAACTACAAGTGGGGTTGTACCTGAAACAGTAGGTGGTTTACGCGTACGTGCTACTAGTAATACTCCTGGCACAACATTTAGATTCAATGTTTCAATTGCTTTATCGGTAAAATATATTTATAGTATTAGAATAAATATGTTCGAAGGGGATATTGATGTTTTATCCAAAATTATTACATTTTCAATACCTTCTGGAACTCTTGTAGCTGGTGCTTATACTGGAGTTATTACACAGTTAGAAGCTTCAGAAGATTACATTATTTTAAACACGTCAAATACAGTGTTAAGATATCTAAATGATTCGATAACTATTCGTGACAATAATGAGGTATTCGTTGAACCGACTATTAGATATAAAATTAAAATACTAGAATTATAAAAAGGAGGTAGGATATTTATGGCTATAAAAACCGGAACAATAGGAACTGGTGGACCAACCTGGTCGCTCGATGATGAAACAGGAATCATGTTTATTAACCCAGGTATTAACAATTTAAATTATACTACAACAACCCAAAGTCCTTTTAATGCTGATTATGATATTGTAAAACACATTACGATTACAAATACGATAAATGTAACAGCTGTAGGTGGACTATTTGCCAGATTACCCAATCTCGAAAGAATAGTTGGTCTTAATTTATTAAATGGATTAACGATAACAAATATCACAAATATGTTTGGCACAGGGGCAAATATCACACCTCTTGTTGGTACACGATTCGGATTTTATAATGGATCGTTTTGGAATGCTCAAATCGATGCAGAAAACAATCTTGGATTTCTAGAAATCACAAGTACAACAATTACGAGTGGTTTATTTCCGTGGTATTTAGATCGCGATGGGTTCGTTGAGATAAAAAATTATTACACATCTGTCGAACTATTTGGTCCAATATTTGGAGACAATTTTGATTACTTATTTTCAGATTTAATAAATGTCAAGAGTTTTAAAGGATTATACTTTCTTGAAGCATATGGGGCGAGTATTAACAATATTTTTCAGAATACTCCTGCAATTCTTTCAATTGATAACGAATTATCAAATGAAACTGTAAATGGATATGGTTTTTTAGGTTCTTGTTTCTGGACGATTCAAATGAGACAAGAAATAGGTCATCTTGAAATAAGTGGTGGAAGTTTTGGTTGGTTCGGATTAAAAGAAGTATTTAAAGGTGTTTTAGGTGAAACAGAATGGATACCTACGAGTCCTTGGGATGATTTTCGAATATTTATAAAAACAATTTCTATAAAGGGAAATATTACTATAGATGACATAGTTGATTTGCAAAATCCACCAAGCCAGGTTAGATTAGCGAGAAATATTTTTTATTTTTTAAATCGAGTAGTTTGGATTCAAGGTCTTGATTTAATCAATACATTAGGAGTGACATCAATGTCCGGTATGTTTCGAAATATGTGGGCATTAGAGGGTTCAAACGTGAACACTGAGGAAGAACCAGATATTCAAAGTTTAAATTTGATTAATTTTAATACAGATAACGTTAGCGATTTTAGTTGGATGTTTGCTAATATGTGGCATTTGAAATCAATTAATTTACCGCAAAATTTTATACAATCAACAGCAAATGATTTAAATCACATATTTTATAATGCAAAATCACTTACTGATTTGGACGTTAGCAATTGGCAAACTTTAAATGTAACAAACATGGAGTCCATGTTCTACCGAACTATTAACTTATATGCTGATTCTTCGAGTTCAGATACTCTAATTCTTAATGGAACTAATTGGAATACATCTAATGTGAGAGATTTTAGTTTTATGTTTTATCAATCAGGAGTTAGAAGACCTTTAAATGATGGTTCGGAAACTGATATTGATGTAGATGATTGGATTATAGGCTCAATTAATAATCCACCTTATGTTGCTTTAATGCCTTGGATGTTTTATCGAGATAAAGAAAATTTTTCACCAGTTCTTCCATATGACCGCGAAGATGTCAACACATTTCAAAGAATTAGTGATCCAATAAGAGTAAATATTTCTAATTGGGAATCACAATGGGAACAATTAGAAAGTCTTAATCCACCGATTTTTGCGTGTATTGGAAATATGTTTGAACTTGATAAAGAACCTATCGAAGGAATAATTCCGACAGATTCGTATTGGTTAAGAGACCCTGGGTTAACGTATATCGAATGTACAAGCTTTACGTGTCTTGAGTTTGAACAAGAAATGCGTATATAATATTTGATATTAGGTGATAATTTATGCTTTATTTAGACAATGCTTCAACTACTCCAATACTACCAAGTGTGAAAGATGAAATGTTAAAGTATTTAACTGATTATTACGGAAACGCTTCAAGCATCAACAATGAATTAGGAAATATTTCGAAAAAAGCAATCAATAAATCTAGATTTTATGTCGCTAAATTACTTGATTGTCAACTAGATGAAGTCATTTTTACAAGTTGTGCTACAGAAAGTAATAATTTAATTATTAAGGGTGTCGTAGAAGCTAACATAAATTTTAAGACTAATCGAATCATAACATCTTCCAAAGAACACCCTTCTATACTTGAAATTTGCAATTATTTAAAAAATAAAAATATCTCAACTACTTATTTGTCAGTTGATGAATTTCACTGCATTTGTATTAATCAATTAGAAGATGAATTAAAAAAGGGTGATGTTTTATTAGTTTCCATAAGCTGGGGAACAAGCGAAAGAGGAACATTAAATGATATTGAAAAAATCTCTGATATATGTAACAAGTACAAAGTGAAATTTCATACTGATGCAACTCAAGTCGTAAGTAAAATACCTATATCTTTGAAGAAGTATAACGGTATAACTTATCTAACAGCATCGGGTCATAAATTCCATGGACCAAAAGGTGTTGGTGTTGCAATTATTAAAAAAAAAGGCCTACCAATCATTCCATTAATTCACGGTGGAGGTCAAGAATTTAATCTAAGGAGTGGAACACACAGCGTTCACAACATTGTTGGTATAGGAAAAGCTTGTGAAGTAGCATTAATCCATTTCAATAAAAACAAACAAAATATTACTGAATTGGAGAGATTTTTAAAATTTATACTAATAAAAAAATATGGTAAAAATATAAAATTTATCAATGATGTTCCACATAAAATACCCGGTTTTTTAAATGTTAAAATTAATGTTAATTTGTTGGACGATTCTAAAAAAAATATGACAATTACATCTTCGAAATCTGCTTGTAAAGAACGAAAATTATCAATTACTGAGCAAGCTAAACTAAAAAATGATGGTTTTAAAGTTTTTCGACTCGTGTTACATCCTTATTTATCATTTGACGATATCAAAAATATAGAATTAAATTAGGAGGAATCAAAATGGCGGTAACTAACTTTATAGAATTTTTGCAAGAATTTACTGATGCTACGCTTTCGAACGAAGACAAAGTCATTGAAATAGGTGCCTCTTTTAATATCGAATCTCAGTTGCCTGCTATTAATCACGGTTATAGAATTACAATAAAATCAATAGATGGATTTTGGCAAGTTGGGGTAGAAAATCTTGTCAGTCATTTTATAATTGTAAAAGGTATTTTAATTTTAGAAACAATCTCACTTGTTGGTAACGTTAATTCTTCAATGGTTGTAAGTGAGGGTGGAATTGAAGTTGGCAATCACGGTCAACTTATATTGGATAATTCAGAAATATCATATATTAAAACTGAAAATCCTGCACCAATTTGGATTTTAAGAAATGGCAAAGCGACATTTAATGGTGCAACAATAAAAAATTGCAGTGGTTCTATTGCCGGGGCGGTATTAATTGAAGAGGGTGGACAACTATTAATTGATTATAATTCCGTTATACAGGATTGTGAAAATCAATCTAAAGAAAATAGTGCGCAAATAATAACTTATGGTGACCTCACAATATTTAATGCAACACTAACCTTTACATATTCTTCAATTTCTTACAATATTATTATCACAGAACAAGGACTTTGCGAATTATTTGGTGGCGAAATTTCAAAAGCACTCGTAGGAATAAATTTAACATCAGGTTCGCGGTTTATTTATAATGAAGGAATAATCGAAGAAAATGAAATTGGGATTTTAACCGAAGCTATTGGATCTCATAAATATATCGAGATGACAGGAGGTGAAATTCGCAATAATCGAATAGGAATGTCTTTAAATGAAGGAACTATTACAAATATATCATCTGGTAAAATACATTCTCATCTAGGAAATGATGGTATAGGTATTTTGATAACATATGGTACAACAGGGAGTTTAAATATAACTGGAGGAGAAATATATCGAAATATTCAAGGAATTTCTATTCAACAATCCAATATTGAAGTATCAATTAAAGGAAATACAAAAATATATGAAAATGGATTTGGAATATTAATTGATCATTCAGTTGTTACGGTTGAAGGAGGCGAAATTTATAATAATTTAATGCCTCTTCATAATTATCCTTATGCTGGAATAGGTATTTATATTGGTTTTAGAGGGATATTAAACTTAAGAGGTTCAATTATATACGGCAATGAATATTACGGTATATTTGCTCAGTACAATGCCACTGTTAATATTAATGAGGGAAAGATATATGAAAATGGCATGTGTGGAATTCATCTTGATCAAAGTAAACTATTTATGAATGGTGGTCACATATTTAAAAATGGTGGATGTGGTGTATCATTAGATTCACATAAAATGGAAGAGGATATAGGGAGTTATATCAAAGTAGATGGTGGTAATATTTATGAAAATGAAGCTGATGGTATACACGTTATGGGAATATCTACTTGTGATATATATGAAGGTCGAATCCGAAATAATAAAAGAATGGGGATATTAAGTCATCATTTAACAGTTTCAAATATATACGGCGGCGAAATATATGGAAATTATCATGGTATTTATTTAGAAGGTATTCCACAAAATCCAATAAAGGCAAAAGCAAATATATCTGGTGGAAAAATATTTGAAAATGTCATTGGTGTTTTCTCTGGAATAAATAGTTCATTTATTATGGATGGAGGAGAAATATATAGTAACTCAGGTTTATTAGATAGCATGAAAGAAATACCAGACGCAGTTCATGGTGGAATTGGTATCGCAATATCGCAAGGTACTGTCAAGATGAATGGCGGAAGAATTTATAATCATATCGGATTTAATTCGAATCAATGTTATGCAGTTGGTTCAGACTTACTGGGAGCAGGAGTTACTATCATTAGTCCTGGATCTTTTGAAATGATCCGTGGTGAAATAGTAAATAATTCTGCACCAGCTGGAGCGGCAATTTACATACCAGGAATGATTTATACTCCACTTATAATCCACGCGGAATCATATTTCAATTGTAATAAATCAACTGAAATGTATGCTTTTCATTATGGTGGCGGGAATCAACATGTAGATACATTTATAAACTTTGCTCATACAAGTGTCGGCTGCCATATTTTAAATAACTACGATGTCAATTTCACAAATTCCTTACCTTTACTTATGAAATACCTAAATTATTTCCCTGACCCTAATTTTGCAAAACTTATATGCGAGCAACTCGATCGCGAATGTGATGCGTATATTGATCAATGTGAATTTTCGAACATTACAAAGCTTAATGCAGATAATCTGGGTATATTTTCAATAGAAGGTGCTCAATTTTTAATGAATCTCGATGAAATCTCATTAAACGAAAACCATGTTATAGATATCGGACCGCTTGGATATAAAAAGTTTGTATTCAATCAAGAAACTCCAAGCCGTAACGTTATATATCAAGCACACAGTCAATATAGATTTCTACCTGAAATATACGTATCAAAAAAACAAAATTTAGTAATTAACAACGCAGTTACAGAGGTTATTAACTATACAGTAGAACCAACACCGGTAACGATTGAAATAAATGAACCAGCAGGAACAAATCAAATCTACATAGTCCCCACATTTTTCTACACAGTCCCACTAGATTCCGACCAACAAGCATATTTTGAAATAAGAATACCAAATGTAACCTGCAATTATATTATACCAAGTATAGAAGAACCATTTACCGAAGTCCACACATTACCTTATGAAATTGCTATTATATTAAAAAAAGATGACATAATCATCGGACAACAAGAAATAATACACCGTCCTGCTAATAGTGCTTGGTTCGAACTTATCAATGAGAACTCAATTGATTTATTGGTTGGTAATCTACCAGAAAGACAGTTACAACTTATAGCGTCAAAATTTATAATCCCAACAATCTTTAAGTACAACGGGTCTTATTATCCGAAAGAACTTCCTTATCAAGTTTGGTGGGAAGCAGGACGAAATGTTACAAAATGGGAATCTGACAATTTTGATGGATCTATTATTCAACGTGCAATTCCAATTCCAATAAATGTTCTTTTCCCAAATAATGAAATCGCAAAACGTGTTGCTAATATTTTAAAAAAGAATACCGAAGACACAATAGATATCACAGAACTAAAAAGAATTACAATGTTAGATTTATCCTCTCCTCCCGATAATCCTCTAGAATTTATAAATGAAATTCAAGATTTAGAAGGATTGCAATTTTTTCCAAACTTACAAATATTAAACCTAAAAAGAACTGGGGCGACGATGAGCATGGTAAACGAATTTTTAACAGCCTCGAGTGTGGATGAATTTGTGCACGACTTCAAAATATTACTCTAATGAAAGAGATTAATCTATGAAAAAAAGTCATACCAGAACATTACTTATTTGTTGTTCTGATATCGACTTTTCTTTTTGGAATTGAATTTTGTAAGTGGTTTTCGATTGCGTGTAATTGGTCTGTATCTTCTTCAGTTACAAAGGTGCTACTAACTCCCGATTCACCTGCTCGTCCTGTTCGTCCTATGCGGTGAATATATATTTCGGGTGTTTCAGGTACATCGTAGTTATAAATATTTGTTATATAACTTATATCTAATCCGCGGGCTGCGACATCTGTTGCAATTAGGTATTGGAGGTCGCCATTTCTGAATGATTTTAAGATTCGTTCTCTTTTGTTTTGGGCAATGTCGCTATGAATAACGTCGACGTTGAATTTATATTTTTTCATTTTTTCTAAAAGTTCATTTGCTCGTCGTTTCGTGCGGCAAAATATTATCGCAAGGTATGGATTTTCTTCATCAAGTACGATTTCTAAAGTCGGGAATTTTTGACGAGCTGTTGTAAGTATTACTTCTTGAGATATATATTCTGCTTCATCATGTGTTTGAGAATAGTTAATGTATTCGGGTTGACATGTGTATCTATATGCTAATTTTTTAATTTGTGGAGGTAATGTTGCCGAGAAAAATAAAGTTTGACGACTTCCAGGTGAATTTAAAACAACATAATCAATTTCAGGTTTAAAGCCAGTAAGTAAAAGTTGGTCAGCCTCATCAAGAACCAAGAATTTAATATCATTAAGTGTAATATTATTTTGTCTTAAGTGATCAATTAGGCGTCCAGGAGTAGCAACGATTAGTTGAGGTTGCTTTTTTAATTTGTTCATCTGTGAACTGCCACTTATCCCGCCATATAAAGGTAATATATTTATATTATTATTTTCAGTAAGAGATTTTGCGACAGTAGAAATTTGTAGGGCAAGTTCTCTTGTTGGAACGATAATAAGACCTTGTAAATCGTCTGAATTTTGATTTATCAGACTTAAAATAGGTAATAAATAGGCTAGTGTTTTTCCCGTTCCCGTAGGACTTTGGACAATCATATCATTTCCTGCTATTACTTGCGGTATTACTTTTTCTTGAACCTTTGTTGGATTGATGATTCCTTGTTTTTTTAAGATGTCTAAATAAGATGAATCTATTTTAAAATCAGTAAAATGCATATAAATACAACCTTTCCATGTGCTCGTCTTCACTTTTTATCGAATCCAGTTACGACTCGCTACTTCTTTGATAATCTCTTGTGGTACATCCGTTGTCTACGACACCGAATCCCAACTTCAAGATTTCTTCGGAAGCAAACACGCTCGTCTTCACTTTTTATCGAATCCAGTTACGACTCGCTACTTCCTTGATAATCTCTTGTGATACATCCGTTGTCTACGACAACGAATCCCCACTTCAAGATTTCTTCGGGAGCAAACACGCTCGTCTTCACTTTTTATCGAATCCAGTTACGACTCGCAAACCCTCGAGGTCAAATGGCATCCCGCGCAAAAATCAGGATTTTTTTGCGGGTTTCGCATTTGCGCGTCGGGTTTTACACGCTCGTCTTCACTTTTTATCGAATCCAGTTACGACTTGCAAACCCTCGAGGTCAAATGGCACCCCGCGCAAAAATCAGGATTTTTTTGCGGGTTTCGCATTTGCGCGTCGGGTTTTACACGCTCGTCTTCACTTTTTATTTTTTGTTAATATTTTTTCTTTATTCAATATTCATAATTCAATTTGTGGTGTGTTATCATTATTTAGAAAAATTTAGCTCATAGTCTTTAAAAAAATTGGCATTTTGGGGCGAATAGTGGTCATTTTTGACAGGTTTGGGAATAGAATATATGGATAGCTATGTTTAAGAAAATTTTAAAAAAAATAAAAATGAGGAGCGATTAAAAATGCCTCTAAATATAGAACGTCATTATGACGATGTAATAACCGCGAAATCCATCGTCGCGTTTGATAAAATAATTTATAATCATTACGACTCGCAGTATGGCGGTGGAGTAGGCTATACGCTTATGGATGATGGTGTGATTCATATTCATAAGCCAGGAGATTTTGTTATTAAATGGAGCTCGACACAAATGACTGGTCTTTCAACAAATCGGGAATACTTTTCAATTCTGAAGAGAGTCGTTGATTCACCAAGTGGTGTTTATCCAGAAGTTTATCGATGGATAAATCTTCATGATGATGAATTGTTACCAACAACTCCTCAAATACCTGCAAATGCAATGTCTGAAGCAATTACAATCGAAGATACAACGGAATATAAAATCTGGGATATGGTAAATCCTGCTCCAGGTGTGGGTTGGACTCCTCTTATATCACCTGCGTATAATGAATTTGGTGAAGATATTGCAATTTTAGAGAATGGACAATGGTGGTTAATAGATGAGTTAGGACATAAAATTCCAAATCCACTACATGATGAAATGGGACAACCAATGCTTGATAAAGATGGTGAAGAGATTCCCATGTCTCTTTTAACAGTAGCACTTTTTAATGTAACAGATCAAAATGTTAAATTAACTCCTCATAATCACTTGAAAGTAGCGATGATGATATTTAATGTTCCTCCTCTAGAACGAGAAGGAATTGCTGAAGCGGAGGTTATAAAAAATATTTGTGATGATATGGATGATTACGAATTAGATTACAGTTTGAACGATCTTAATGTGCGTATAGAACAACTAGATGCTTTGCGGATTTGGCAAGATTCTGAACTTTCAGATTTATTATTAAAAAGTCAGAAATTGAGAATTGATTTTGATGATTATTTTAAACAACCTAAATTTCAACCTTTTTCTAGTACTACATTTAAAGGATTATCTGTCTGCTACATTCAAGGAGGAAATGCTTATAACTTTTGGTGCGGAGGCACATTAATTGAACCGCCTGAAAAAACTAGTAATCGGAAAAAAATGTTGATGACATCTGATATTTGTACTGCCCTTAAGTTGTATTTAGGAGACCCATGTGTTTCACCATGTTATTGCGTAACAAGTACGAGAGGAAATTTTTGGACACCTGTTTATTTTGATAATACGGGAGTATTTTTTATCACAGATGAAGAGGATTTCTTCAATGATTTAATCACATTAAAATTTACTAGAGCATTGATTCTTGCTTAAAGAGGAGGGTATTTTATGCCATACAATAGTTTTAGAGAAGCAATTAATATTCCGGCTCAGATTAATTCAAATGAGATGATTTTTTTTGATAACAATGTTAATACTAGCGAGGATTATTTTGCACCAGGTGTACTTGATATTGGATATGAGGACAATATTGAAAATGATAATTATGGTGCATTTATAGTAAAAAGACCGGGACCAATAGTTATTTCGTGGACTGCTTCGCAAATTACTGGATTAAGTATTGATGGTACATTTTTAGAGTTAAGGTATCGCGAATTTAGCCATGTAGATAGTGGAATTGCCGTATACAAACCTTGGCAATCGCTAGGAAGTAAAACAGTATTAAAAAATTCTTCTGCTGATGGAATGGGCTGTGTTTGGATTGGATTTTATGATGCACATGGTCCCGGAACAGAAAAGCAACTAAAGTTAGGCCCAAATTACGAACCAATTTATATTGGATTATTTAATGCTTCAGAGAATGTGTTACAAATCAATCGTCAACATTATCAAAAAGCTTCAATAATTTTATTTGGAATCGACAAAATGGGTGGAGAGATGACTTCACAGTTGATTCCAATCCAAAACAAAATTTTGAATTTACCTCGACCGAGTTCAGATTACGTAAATCACCTAAATATTTTAAAATCAGAACTCGGTTCTTTAGAAGTCTTAGATTTGTCTCAAAATGAAGTAATTGCTGGTGGAAATGGACTGCTGAATCAGTATAGAGCTGGATTTTCAAATTATGAGAAAATGACCCATACTACAATACCGGTAACTTTGAAAAGTACAATTCCCGGTTTGGGTGCTTCGGTAATTGCGGTAGGAAATTTACATAACTTTTGGAACGACGGTCAAGTTACTACTCTTCATCCAATACAGGCTGATTCTACAAATCCATATTCTGAGGTTCGAATTTACTTAGGACAGACAAAGACTGGTGATGTCGTAAATTATCTTCCTTTAACATGGTTTACCGCTGATACGCCGTCTGTTGGGATGTGTTATGTAATGAATAATGATGCGAGTGATGATTTTATTCCAATATATCTTGATGAAACAGGGATTTATTTGAAAGTTAAAGGGTCTTATCAATTTAAGCCGGGTGCTACTTTTAACTTTATTCGTAGTGTTATATTAGCACCACCCATAACTTAGGAGGGGAAAATTTTGGCATATTTTATACAAAGAAAAAATATAAATGAAAACACAGTTTCAATAGATTCTGGAAAAAATCTTCCATTTCCATATGAGGGTGCTTGTAGTACTATGAGAGAAGCAGACGTTTGTGATTTTATATATGATTCACAAACTCATTTAATTGAATTTAAACGATTGGGTCGATATATTGTTTTATGGGAAGTTACGCAGCAAACTGGAGTGCCAGCAGATGGACAAACTTTTCAACTTATTTACGAAGATTCTTCGACTTTTAATGCGCTTATCCCACAGGAATTACCTAAGCAAAAAACCTTTCCAATCGCTAGTTCTAGTACTCAACTCAAAACTACTAGTTCAATAGGTGTTGGAATTGTTGATAAAAAAAGTAATTCTGATGTTATAAAACTCGGTTTAAAAAATGTTTCCAAAGATACTGTGAGGTTAACAAATGACAGTCTAACAAAAGCGCAAATTCTTATATATGGTCTTGGTGATGCAGACGGTGAACTTATTATTATTAATAAACGTTTAAACAAATTAGATAATCCATCTCCTACAGCAACAACTGAAATGGAAGATGAATTGTTACTACTTGATGAGGATTTGCAAATTATTACAAATAGTCAATCTCAACAAAATCTAGACATCATTGATATTGAAGAGTTACTTACGAATATTGCACAAGAGCTTGACGAAGTTACCACTCCATCTCAAATTTTTTCTCAGGAGTATGACTCAGTTGAATCAACAGGAATTTCAGGTTTTACAATGTACGGAATGTATGTAGAGAATCAATTTCAATTTTGGATAAGTGGTAAGTTTTTGCCTTTAGATAGCTTAGACGATATCTCTAATTATGCAAATAATTACGAAATACTAGTTTATAACGATGATTTACAAGATTGGGAATCTCTTCCAGTACCTGGATTTGAAGATAGAATTTATTTGTGGCGATCTGATGCTCTAAGAAATATTCCGCCTAGAAATCCTTGGAAAGCATTAAGCTGGTATCAAGGAGATGCGACTATCACACCTGGTTGGTATCACCGAACGCATCCTAGTGATTATCAAACACTTGTTCCAACTTATCAAGATCATCTAGGTATTTATGTGAGACTCGAAGATGTTGAAGATATGCAACAAAATGATTTCATAGATTTTTTTGCTAGTTTATTTTTATTTAAGCCATCTGATGAACCACCAACACCATAATGAATAAAGGAGGAATGTATAATGGCTGCACCAATAGTTGTTTCAACTTATAGTGAATTAAAAAGTGCATTTGCTACAGTACTCAGTTGGCAAGAAGATGCACGCATTGAAATATCAGATAGCTTTGCTTTTGAAAGTACAACACTTGAACCAACACTACCTACAATAAATCACGGACAAGCAATCACAATCGCATCACACATATCTACCCAAAAACTTTCTTCTTTCGATAACTCAAGTCTGACACCAAAAGAAAATCATTACCGTCATTTTTTTATTCAAAATGGAACACTAATTTTGGAGAATATCACTTTATGTGGTTATGATTTAGCAAAAAACGAATCAGAAATTAATATTGAAGATTCTGAATATGGCGGGGTAGAGGTAAGAAATGGTGGAACTTTAAGGATAAAACAAGAAAGTATTATCGAATATGTGCGAGGATCTGATGCTGGAGGAATTTGGGCTAAAGAAGGAAGCGAAATTCTCATGACAAGTGGTGAAGTTCGAAATTGTATTTGCGACCCAGTTACTCTTGGTTTTGAACTTACTGGTGGTGTAGCTTTCGGCAATCTAATTCGAAGTGAAGGTCGTTTAGTTATCCGAGATGGAAAAATTCATTTTACAACCAATAAACATTTCAACGGTATAATGGTCGGTGAATCAGGACTCTTTGAAATGGAAGGAGGTATTATTGAAAATACCGTTTCTGCAATTTTTATGCAAAGAGGATCTGTATTAATATATAGTGATGGAATAATTCGCAATAATGATACGGGCATTGATACAGATTACACACGAGGTAAAAAAGAAATAACTATAAATAGTGGATTAATTACGAACAACAGAGTAGGAATTCACGTAAGTGAAGGAACAGTTATTACAATTAATAATATTTCAATAAGTAATGCTGAAGGACGAGATGGTATAGGTATTTTGGCCTCATATGGTAGTACGGGACAATTAACAATCAACGGTGGGCGAATTTTTAACAACGCACAAGGAATATGTTGGCAACAAACAGGGATTAAGTGTATTATAAACGATGCTGAAATATTTTCAAATGGATATGGAATCGCTATTGATAATGCTGAAGTAACTATAAAAGGCGGAAAAATTTACAATAGTGAAATCCGTTATGAAAAAAACGAAGAAATATCTCCTAATTTGCTTGAAGGTGGTTACCCAATCTCCGGTATGGGAATAATGGTTGGATTTGAAGGAAAGCTCTACTTTGAAAATGGAGAGATATTTGGTTGTGAAAGAATAGGCATTGCTTGTATCCAGAATGGATACTCAAAGATTGACAATTGTAAAATATATAACAATTTAATCGGAGTTCGTTTTGTTTGTTCAGTAGGAGAAATGTTTGGCGGAGAAATATATAGTAACTATTTAGCTGGGATTGAGCTTGCTAATTTTCAAGATTCACTAGAATCAGATGGTTCAACATTTACTTTACACGATGGAAAAATTTATAATAATCTACCACCTACAATTGGAAACCCTGCACAAACTACTTGGGGGCAAGGAATTTCAGTAAGGGACTATTCAACGCTTATTATAAATGGAGGAGAAATTTTTGGTCATACGTCCTATCCACAAGGATTTGGAGCTTGGGTTCGAAATAATTCTAAAGCGATAATGAATGGTGGCCGTATTTATGAAAATTATAAAGCAATTGAGTTTGGTTTGGGTCTAGGACCTACAGGACCAATAGCAGAAATAGATAGTGGCTCGACTTTTGTGATGAATAATGGATTAGTTAACAATAATACAATAGGTGTCACTGTTTGGAGTAATTGCCATTTTACTATGAATGGTGGCGAGATTTTTGATAATTTTGGTTATTCTAATTGGGTAGCAACAACTGGTGGACTGGGAGTAGGCGTTTGTTTTGGAACATTTTTAATGGAAAATGGTAAAATTTATGGGCATCGCGGTTTCCCTCAATCTTGGGCACGTGCAACGTTTAATCAACCTGTTGGTGCAGCAATTGCAGTATTATTTGGAGGATATATAGATTTACGCGCTGGAGAAATTTTTAATAATATTGGTTCAACAGGGGCAGGTGTTTACTTACCAAATGAGTGGTACGGACCAAGCGGATATGGCAGAGTACCAGAAATCACGCACTATCAAAGTATTAAAATCGGAAAAGACGTTTCGTTTTATGATAATTTTGCAACAGATGATTATCCTTATATATTTGACGGTTCATTCAATACAAGTGGAATTGATGTAACTTATATTAATAGCAATATTTTCTTTAAAAGTACTAGTGTTGGTTCGCATGTACTTAACAACTATGATGTTAATTTTACAAATTATTCTGGTGGTCTTGTATTAAACCGACCGTTAAGAGCATTTTTCACGGATGAATGTTTGGCAGAAATAGTAGCATCAAAACTCGAGGTTTCACTCGATGATTTTGTCGCCACAACAGAATTTGAAACGATTACAACGCTTGATGCAAAGGATTGTTGCATAAAATCTTTAGGCGGAATTCATAATTTATCACAGTTGAGGACAATCGATTTAAGCGGTAATCAAATAATGGATATTAGTCCTATTCTAGAATTACAATTTTTAGAAAAGGCTGAAATTTTAGGTCAGAATATTATCCTACCACAAATTTATGTTACTCACGAACAACAAATTAAAATAGTAAATATCGAATTTGAAAAGATATCCTTGGATTTATTTAAATATAATGGTCAGTATGATCAAGATAGGGGGGGAGTTACATGGTTTGAGCGAGGACGGATGCGATTGAGTTGGTTTTGGCAACAAGATATCAAACCATCAATAAGTTTTAGTGGACAAGCGCATCAAACTGCAATTCCAATACCGATAAACCAATTATTTACTAACAAAAATATTATAAATAAAGTAGCTAAAATGTTAAATAAGATGTATTCTTCACCAATAGATGTTACAGAATTATTGAGATTTAAAGTCCTCGATTTAAGTGATATCGAAGAATCTCTTTTAATAGAAGACTTAACTGGACTAGAATATTTTTTGAATATCAAATTCGTTAACCTAACCTCTACCGGGATAACCTCTACCGATCTACCTCAATTATTAGTGTTATTCCCAAATGCAAAATTCAAGATTGATACTTAAAAGACTGACATTGTAAGTTGGTCTTTTTTTGAATAAAATTATCGGTTTTTAGGCATTATATAATTGTATCACAATAGGAGGAAAATGCAAGTTATGACAAAAAAAATACTTAAATTATTGTTTGTTGTGTTTATTTTTGCGTCGTTTATACTTAATAATAACTGTTCTTCTGCGGATGCATCAGAAAAAACTAATACAAAAAAATACTTAGTAAGAATTATTTACTCTGATAATTGGAACGATTCGTTAGGTTTGATAACGCAAGAACAAGGTCAAAAATTACTCAATTTAAATGAGATTCAAAAAGTTGAAGAAATCGCTTCATATCCATTTTTAAATCAAGTCGTTTATACAGATCAAGAAAATTATATTAGTTGGTTTGATGCATTTTATGTAGATACTCAGAATTTCTTTTTTCTCGATAATGGATTTTTAACGATTACGAACGGTCGAAATTTTACCGAGGAGGAATTAAATGAACCACACTCATGGAATAAAATCCCGATCTTAATTCCTGATTACGTAGCAAAAGGAAAATATTTAGGTCCTGGTAGTGAAATTGAGATGCGAAATACTGTTTATGATTATCGGGAGGTTAATGGAGACGTAAATCATATTGACATGTGGCCCCTTGCAAATTTTCATACCATTTTCGAAGTTATCGGGACATTTGAAGCTAAAAATATCGATGTTAAAAATTCGAACGCAAAGTTTTTATCGTATTCTTATATTTTGCCAAAGAGTTTTGCGACAGAAAAAATTGAGTATTTTAATCGCTTAATGGTTGAAGCGGGAATTCAAAATGAAAATCCAGAGGGATTTGATTTTCATATAAATTTAATTAATAAATGGATAACGGTTGAAACTAATGATATCGCTGAATTTTCAAAAACAGCAAACGAAATCCTTGGACAATCATTTGAAATTTGGATAAAAAAAATGAATTAAAAAAAATCGACTCAAATTTGAATCGATTTTTTTATTTAATCTAAACCCCAAATATCTCGCAAATTATCAACATAACCAGAATTTATTAAATCATTAAGAATAATCATAAGGTGCTTTAATAAGGGATTACCTTTTGCTATCGCGATTGAACAAGACTCCTCTGAGTCTAAAAATGCAGAAGACGTACTAGATAACACACCCGATTCTTCAAAATGTCGAGCCACGTAATCAATCATTGAAATAGCTGAGACTGGACCAACTATTACAGTAGCCTCATTTGTTGTATACGCAGAAACGTTTGATTGATTTTTTAATAAAGTAACAAGATCATTTATCGATTCTTCTTTATGAATCGCCATATCTGTTGGGAACTCTATCTTGTTCGGATTATCTCGAATTTCTTCCATCAAATCTTGTTGCGTCGTGTCTTTTTGAACTCCTACTATCCGGTTATCTAATTGAGTTAACGAACCAAAAGAGTCGATTGGATCAATGTCTCGATATAGTAATACCTGATAGGATGAAAAATAAGGCATTGTAAAATCAACAATTTGACTTCGTTCTTCTGTTTCTGTAATTCCTGAACAAACGACATCGATATATCCAATAGACAAAGCAGAAATTAAAGAATCGAAACTCATATCTACAAACTCGATTTTAAAGTTTAATCGTCTGGCAATTTCACTAATTAGATCGATATCAAAACCAATAAACTGTCCATTTTCATCGACGTCTTCAAATGGATAATAATCAGCCGAAATACCAACGCGCCATATTCTTCGCAAGTCCTCATCCCCATAGTTTTTTTTGCACGAACAAGGGCATTTAAATTTATCAATAAAACAATCACAATTACCGCTAGAACACGTTGTCATGGTCATTTCTCCTTCCTATATCTTGAAAATATTTAATCTTCTTCACGTTTTAGTGTAAGTACAACATCAGCGGATATTTCTACTTCAAAATCGATTTCGTGAGCAACAAGTGCTGGATGTTGGTATGAAGCATTGTCACGGTAGTTTAATTCTTCAACTTGGGCCATTAAACATAAACGACTACTCAAAGCTTCTGGATCTGGATTTTTATTCGAAATTTTTATTAAATATGGGTTTTTTTGCCACAAAATGCCTTCTCTAGAATAAATTTCAGATGGTACAAAATGTGAATTTCCAGCGAAATTGTACTCCAATTCTTCGCCGATTGTAAAAGATATATTTTCAATTTCGTCGATATTATTTATTGCAACTAAGTAATTATACTCGGTGATGTCTCTTATTGGATAACTTTCAGTTAAAGGTATAAAACGTTTTTGGTAATTACTTGCTTTGATAATTAAAGAATCCGTTAAAAATTCAGAATTTAAAACTGTAATCTCTATAATCTCGGCTGTTAAAGTAATCGGACGTATTTGCACGTCAATTGGCTCCTTAATACCCGTTAGTTCTACAACAAGCGCCCCATCATGAATATCAATTCCACTTATTGAAACAGTTGCATTTTCGTCGAGATTAACAGTTCCAGTTACTTGGAGAAAGCCGTCGATTGTATCGAGACCGCTAATTGTTACTGTCGCATCAGTTGCTAAATCTACAATTCCTGTAATCGGCAAGTGTCCATCGACGAGAGGAGTAAGTTCAATAGCAATCACACCATCGTGTACATCAAGACCGCTAATTGTAACAGTAGTATCTGTTGCGAGTTCGATTATTCCAGTTATAGGAAGATAACTATCTGTGCCAATACCCGTTAATTCAACCACTAGCGCACCATCATGAATATCAATTCCACTAATTGTTACTGTAGAGTTTTCATCGAGATTAACTGTTCCGGTTACTTGGACAAAGCCGTCGATTGTATCAAGACCACTAATAGTTACAGTTGCATCAGTCGTTAAATCTACAACACCAGTTATAGGTAAGTGTCCATCTACAAGAGGAGTGATTTCTACTGTTATCACACCTTCATGTACATCGAGACCACTAATTGTTACAGTAGTATCTGTTGCGAGTTCGACTGTTCCAGTTATAGGAAGATAACTGTCTGTGCCAAGACCCGTTAATTCAACCACGAGTGCACCATCATGAATATCTATTCCACTAATTGAAACGGTTGCGTTTTCGTCGATATTAACAGTACCTGTAACTTGGACAAATCCATCGATTGTATCGAGCCCGCTAATTGTTACAGTAGTATCTGTTGCGAGTTCGACTGTTCCAGTTATAGGAAGATAACTGTCTGTGCCAAGACCTGTTAATTCAACCACGAGTG
>JGI24703J35330_11748816_pt1 | contig 40246 bp, 38 predicted proteins | sample TergutNt197P1_FD_35330 | JGI IMG/M metagenome (IMG submission 35330)
CTAGCTTTCATAAGATGGAAGTAAAGTTAAATTCAGGGGGTAAAAGGTATGGAGAATCAGGAGTTAATCCGCGATGTATTTGCGAGAACAAATGGTGAAGTTTATTTAGGAGTTGTCGGGGCGGTGCGCACTGGTAAGTCCACGTTTATCAAGAAATTTATGGAGGCGCTTGTTCTGCCAATGGTAGAAGATGAGGCGATTAAGGCACGCATGATTGATGAATTGCCACAAAGCGCTAATGGAAAAACAATTATGACGACCGAGCCGAAATTTGTACCTGCTCAGGCGGTAAATGTAACAGCAGGTGGCGACGTTTCTGCTAATATTCGCTTAATTGATTGTGTTGGATATGTAATAGACGGGTCAATTGGTTATGAATCTGAGGATGGGCCACGGATGGTCAACACACCTTGGTATGATGAGCCAATTCCATTTGTTGAAGCTGCAGCGATTGGAACGCAGAAAGTCATTGAAGATCATTCACATATCGGAATTGTGATGACAACTGATGGCTCGATTGGAAATTTCAGTCGTGAAGATTATTTAGAAGCTGAGGCCTTAGTTGTTGAGCAGTTAAAAACAATTAACAAGCCTTTCATCGTAGTGTTAAACACAACGCACCCACATTCTACTGGGGCAACAAATTTAAGCGAGGAACTGCAATTAGCATATGACGTTCCAGTTATTCCAATGTCAGTCGATAGCATGACTACCTCAGATATTAATCGTATTCTAAAAGAAGCACTCTACGAATTCCCAGTATCAGAGCTCGATGTAAAAATCCCTTCTTGGGTCGACGCTTTAGATCACGAAAACTGGTTGAAGGCACAATTTATCGAAATCATGAATCAAAGCAGCAATGAATTCTACAAACTCCGCGACATCAGCTATCTTGCCGATGAATTAAAGGAAATGGAAGTAGTAGAAGACTGCCATATCGCAGCACTTGATGCAGGAACTGGACTTGCTGAATTAGAAATCCGCGTACCAGATGAATTATATGACCGTATCCTAGAAGAATTAGTAGGACCTATCGCAGACAAAGCTGATTTAATGAGAATTTTAACAGAATATGCCCGTATCAAAAAAGAATTCGATCCGATTGCGAGTGCCTTACAAATGGTCAAACAAGTTGGATACGGAATTGCAACACCAGCAATTGAAGATATGACACTGCAAGAACCGAGTGTTGTTAAACAAGGACCTCGCTACGGAGTAAGATTAAATGCCATCGCACCTTCTATTCACATGATTCGCGTTGATGTAGAGTCTACTTTCGAACCAATAATTGGGAGCGAGCAACAGTCGCAAGACTTAATCGACTATATCTTAAAAGATGCAGGTGCAGATCCATTAGCCGTTTGGAATACAGAAATCTTTGGACGCTGTTTAAGCGACATTGTTAGAGATGGTATTTCTGCGAAGCTTTACTCAATGCCAGAGTCTGCACGAATGAAATTACAGGAAACTTTGATAAAAATTGTCAATCAAGGAAATGGTGGATTGATCGCTATTATGTTGTAATGAAAATATGAAAAACCATGATCGATTGGGATCATGGTTTTTCATATTTTCATTAGTTAATTTATAACACGACGGAATCCTGCAAAATGATTACCCCACCATCCGCTTGTTGCGGCCGAAAACTGCACACCACCGGTTGAACCAACGTGAAGCATACGCCCACCACCAACATACATACCGACATGCGTGATTCTGCTATTTGAAGCATAAGTCCCTTGGAAAAACGCTAGGTCACCAGGTCGAACATCGCTACGCGCAACTGCTGTTCCTGAGTTGTATTGCTGTTGTGCAGTCCTTGGTAAATTAATGCCATGCACACTGTAAATCCATTGGATATATCCGCTACAGTCAAAACCTCTGTTTGGGTTGTTACCGCCAGCTGTCCATGCCCATCCTAAATATTGTCGACCATATGCGAGTAAATCGTCAAAGAGATCGTTAGCAGTTGTAAGTCTTGCAGTAGAAATCCAACCTAGATCGTTACGACCATTAGCTCGCACGCGAACGTGACTCCAACTCCCTACTTCTGCAAGAACTCTAACTTCTGTCCCAGTATTAACAGAGATGATACGATCAAAACTTGCACTTGGTCCAGTTCTTAACGGCGCAGATCCGCCTGTGATACGTCGATATTGATTTTCTCTGCTCACTTGATTTGTTCTAATCCAACCTGTATCTATTGTTCCGTTATCATTGATTCTGATTTGTGTCCAACCATTATGAGCACCACTGCCGTTCGTTGTTCTTTGAATGATCATAAATTCTTGGTTAGCAGGCAAAGTACGTCTAACATTACTATTTGCATCAGGACGTGAATGCAGAGCTGTTTGTGCTGTTGTACGTCCTGGTCTGCGTGCATTAGTCATCGACAGTTGGTTATTTCTAATCCAACCTGTTTGGTTGTTGACTGTAACTCGACTCCATGTTCCGTTTCGACGCGTTATTGTTAAGCGTTGACCCCTATTGACTGTTGTTAAAATAGGCGCATTTTCATTTCTTGATGCACGCACAGGAACATTATTTTCTCGTGGAATAGCGATTTGGCGTGTACGAACAACATTGTTTTGCGTTATCCATCCTGTCGTATTATTATGCCTAATTCGATACATATTTCCAAGACGTCCAGTAATTCTTACATATGTATTTGCAGATAGTGTACGAATCACAGCAGAGGATGTGTTACTACTTTCATGCATTGAAACATCATTTCTCGTAATAACAGCCGTTTGCCTGATGGTCGTGACAGCTTCAGTAGCTTGCCGTGAAATTGGCAATAGTTCTTCTGCTTCATTCTCTTCTTCTTCATCAGGAACTGTTGCTACTTCTGCTTCATCTGGAGTTGGTGAAGTTTCTGGCACATCAAGTGGTCCGTAATCAGGGTCGTACCAACCGTCAGGAATATAGTCATCATCGTAACCGTCATAAAGATCATCATATGTATCATCGTAGATACTTTCGATACCCTCTACGTCAGTTGTAGGCTCTGTTGTTTCATTAGCAAACCCTGGGCTGATGGTCGAGAAGAGTGTGATCATAGATAATATTATTAAAATAAACTTTTTCAATTTGAAAAACTCCAATTCATTCTTTTTTTCCCGTTACTTTTTCCCGCTGTCACAATTATACAACGTTTGCTAGGAGATTGCAAGTTTTTTGCCACACTTTTGCCACACCTTTGCCACACTTTTGTCTAAAAGTTGCCACACTTTCGTTATTTCTTGAAAAATTGACTATATTTCACTGTTGCGAGTCTTGCTAAAATGAAGAAGATGATTTATAATTGATTTTATATGCAGTTTACATTTCGGCTGTATGATGGGGTTGTAACAGAAAAATAATTTTTGGAGTTGAGGAAAATGGAATTGCGTAATGAGGAAAGAAAAGTTTTGGATGAATTGATTATTAAAAAAATTGAGGAGCGGGGAGTAACAATGCAACAAATTGGTGAGTTGACGTTTTTTTTGCAGGAGAAGTATTATGCGACGCTAACTGTGGATGATTGTGTTCATAATGTGTTGGCCGTTTTGAAGAAGCGTGAGGTTCAGAATGCAATTTTGACGGGGATTCAGTTGGATGAGCTAGCGGAGAAAGGTCTTCTTGATTATCCACTTCAGGATATGGTTGCTAAGGATTATAGTCTTTATGGAATTGATGAAATTTTGGCTTTCTCGATTGTGAATGTTTATGGCTCGATTGGGTTTACGAATTTCGGATATATTGATAAAGTGAAGCCTGGTATTTTGAGAGAGCTAGATATTAAAGATGATGCAAAAGGCGTCTGTCATACGTTTTTAGATGACTTGATTGGTGCTGTTGCGGCAGCGGCGGCGAGTCGGATTGCGCATAGTGGGAAGTTTGATTAGGGTTTATTTGCCACCTTTTCAATGGGGTGGTTTTTTCTTAATTAGAGGTACAGAACAATGAAAAAATTAATTTTATTTAGCAGTATTTTAACTTTGAATGCTTTGTTTCTTATCGCCTGCGATCCTGATAGTCTTAATCGCTTGTTCGAACCACAACCAGTGGCAGTGCTTCCTGAAACAAACTCTTCCTCGTCCGAGCTGAGTTCTATAGATAGCTCATTTGAACTCGATCCCATAGATTGTTCAACTGCCTTGGCTGGGATTGATTTTGATTATGAGCTATCTCCTAGTCTCATAACAGATGATTTTCTCGTTGAAGTTGTTCATTGTAAAAATATATATACTTTTCTTCCATCATCTTTTCTAATATCACTCAACAATGGAAACGAAATAGCCATTACTCTCGCTGATCAAGTGGTCTTCCTAATTTCTTACCGTGAACAGGATAATGAAACGGCAAATACTCAACATCCTGCTTGGTGGTCAATAGCACTTGGAACAATTGATATTCGTAACAACTTAATTCAGTGGGAGGGCTTTGTTGAGAATATTAATGGAGTTTTTGTAGTTGAGAGCTTATCGAGAAATCCAATTAGCCAATAAATATCTAGTTAAAGGTTCAATGTATCCACGATTCATTAACTATCCAAATCGCAAGTATGCGTGAAAGTTTAAATCACATCCGCAACCCTCTTGGCTTAAATCATGGCTAAAAATTTAAAAAGGTCGGCTCACCACAACAATGGCGCTCGACCTTTTTTAAATGCCCCGAATCTCTTTCTAGCTTTAGCACTACAGTTAATAGCAATTGAAGTGGGTAAATATTGTTAATTAATAATAAAATTTTTACCACTCCCAATCGCTTTGAAAGTAAATATTTTACAATTTAATCACATTATTCGTCAATTAAACAAACAATATTGACTTTCCCTCTAAGAGTAGATATAATAATCCCGACATTAAAGCACTTACTTGTAGTGACGCAATGTTCAAAGGAAAGAGGAGGAATTAATGATGAACAAGTTTCAAAAGAAAGTTTTATTATTTTTGCCAATTTTCTTATTCAGCCTATTTTTAGTAGGCTGCGATAGGGATCAAGATTATGAAGATGTAACGATTACAGTTGCATGGTGGGGCGGTGACATGCGTACAAACATGACAATTGAAGTTATCGAATTATTCATGGAAGAATTTCCGCATATTACTGTTGAGTATGTTTTTGCTGGATGGGATGAATATTGGACATTCCTAAATACAAGAGCTGCAGGAGATATTTTACCAGATGTTATCCAGATGGATATGTCGCGAATTAACGAATATGTCGATAATAATTTAATCATAAGTCTTGATGATTTTATTGCTAGCGGTCTAATTGATATGAGTGATGTTGAGCCTGTCTTCCAAGAATCTGTTAAAGTCGATGGAGAGAATATGGCAATTTCACTCGGTGCAAATGCTTGGGCGATGTTATACAACGTTGACATGGCACGTGAACTCGGGATTGAATTCACTCCAGATTTAACTTGGGATTCATTTAAAGCTATATTAACAGATGCCAGAGTTCAATTAGGTGACGAATTCTTCGGCTGGGCAGGCGGTGCTTATGAGCTACTTATGATGTATGTCCGCGATTCTGGCTATCCAGTATACGTTGAAGGTGGACTAGGTTATAGCAGAGAGCTACTACTGGAATATTTTGAAATGCTAATGGATTTCCAAGATAATAATATAGCTTGGTCACCAGACATTGAAGCTGGTCTCCAAGAAGGTGTAGAACCGGTTGATAGCGGCTATATACTAGCTTCGATGATTCCAAGTACTCAAATAATTGGGCGTCAAAGACAATCAAGATCTGAGCTTGGACTTGCGTTATTACCAAGAATTGATGGTGGACGTGGGGCTGACTTCATTCGTTCAAGTATGGGATTCTCGATTTCATCTCAATCTCGCGAGCAAGAGGCAGCAGCTGAATTTATTAATTTCTTCATCAATAGCGTTGAAGCAAATGAAATTATGATAGCAGAACGTGGTGTGCCGGTTGCAACTACAGTTCGTGAGCATTTGCGTGGTATAGTAGATCCAGAGGTAATACATACTTTTGACATTTTAGATTTAGTCGCAGCACATGCTAGTCCTGTTGAACCAATTCCGCCAGCTGGACAAGTCGAAATAAGAACAGCGGTTGAAAGAGTAGTGGAACAGTTGCGATTTGGAGTAATGACCCCTGTGGAAGCTGTCGACTATGTATTTGATATTGCTGATCGCGCACTTAGGTAATAATTAATTCAAAATGATGCACCAAATACTATAGCATATCTTTATTATAGGGATATTGGATTTACATCAACCTGTTATTTTTATCAGGTAGATTTACTTGCATTTGCTATAATCATGTTCGGTGCATCGTTTTATTAAAATAGCGGGCTAGGAGGTCTAATATGTCTGCAATGACTAATAAACGCATTAATAATAAAAAAGAAAAAGAAGTTAAGACAACGTTGGAACAAATGCGTAGACGTCGAAAATTAAAGGAAAATCTTGTTGCACACTTAGTTATTTCGCCATGGTTAATTGGATTTTTTGGACTTACACTTGGACCGATCATCATGTCGCTTTACTTTTCATTTACAACTTATAATATAATTTCTGCCCCTAGATGGATAGGGTGGGAGAATTATGTTACAGCTTTAACGAGTGATCCTAGATTTTGGAATTCTGTTCAGAGGACATTTATGTTTGTCTTTATTTCTGTGCCATTAAGATTAGCGATTGCTTTGATGTTGGCGCAAATCTTTAGAGTTCGAAGAAAAGGCACTGCATTGTTTACGACGGTTTACTACATCCCTTCTATTATTGGTGGAAGTGTTGCTATTGCAGTGGTTTGGCGTCAACTATTTGGTAGAACCGGTGCGATCAATGCGTTGCTATCGTTATTTAATTTTCCTGGAATGTTTGATGGTACTTATTCATGGTTGGCGTCACCACAGATGGCAATTTGGACGTTAATCATTTTATCTTTATGGCAATTTGGTTCGCCTATGATTATCTTTTTGGCTGGTTTGAGACAGATACCTGCTGAATTGTATGAAGCAGCCGAGATCGATGGCGCTTCGAAAAGACGAAAATTCATCAGTATTACGTTACCCTTATTGTCTCCAGTTATCTTTTTTAACCTGGTCATGCAACTAATCGGTGGATTCATGGTATTTAACTCTGGTTTTCTGATTACTCGTGGTGGACCGATTGGTTCAACTACATTCTACTCGATTTATCTGTACGAAATGGCATTTGAAGTATTTAGGATGGGGTATGCATCAGCAATAGCTTGGATTTTATTAATAATAATTGGAACAATGACTGGTCTAGTTTTTTGGAGTCAGAAGCATTGGGTTCATTACACAGGAGATTGAGATATGAAAATGAGACATAAAAGATATTTATCAAATGCTATATTTTATACTCTAGTTGGAACCTTCGCTGTGTTAATGTTATATCCAGTTATTTGGATGCTTGCGAATTCAATACAACCAGAAACACAAATATTTAACTACCCGTTGGAATTAATACCGCGAGAATGGAAATGGAATAATTTTTCGGATGGTTGGGCTGGATTTGGCTCACACGGATTTGACACTTTCTTTCGAAATTCAATATTTATTACAACCGTGACAGTTATTGGGAACATATTTTCAGCAAGTCTAGTTGCTTATGGGTTCGCAAGGCTTAATTTTAGATTCAAGAAGTTTTATTTTATCGCATTAATGGCTACTGTTATGTTGCCGGGACAGATGACGCTAATTCCAACGTTCATTTTCTTTAATAACTTAGGCTGGGTTGGAACTTTTCTGCCACTTTTAGTTCCACCATTTCTAGGTGGCGGGGCATTCTTTATTTTCCTACTGATGCAATTTATTAGAGGGATCCCGAGGGAACTTGACGAGGCAGCAATAGTCGATGGTTGTTCGACGTTTGGTGTATTCTTTAAAATTTTATTACCTTTGATGAAACCAGCGCTAGTAACCGTTGCTATTTTCTCTTTTATGTGGACATGGGATGATTTCCTTGGGCCGCTCATCTATTTAGCAAGTCCAGCAATGCAAACTGTAACACTTGGTTTGAGAAATTTTATGGATGTTGATGGGACAAGTTGGGGTCCTTTACTTGCGATGTCAACATTATCTCTACTACCACAATTAGTTTTATTTGCATTCTTCCAAAAAAATCTAATTGAAGGTATCGCGACCACTGGAATTAAGTAATTTTCATTTCAGATTAAATATGATCCTGTGCATTTAAACGGCTTTTTATTAATGAATGTTGATTTGAATATTTATTCGGTGTTGTACCTGTATGTTTCTTAAAGATACGCTGAAAGTACGTTACGCTATTAAAGCCTATTAATTCTGAAATTTCCGAAATTTCTTTCTCAGTGGTTGTTAACAGTATTTGTGCTTTGCGTACTCTTTGGATGTTTAAATACTCATGTAAATTTGCGCTTGTGGTGGATTTGAAAATACGACTTAAATAACTTTTATTAACATGAAGTTCTTTCGCAATCGTTTCTAGTGAAAGAGGCGTGTGGAGATTCGTATTTATAAAATCGATGGCTTTCTTTACAATTCCTGAGTAGCCTTCAGAAATTTCAAATTTTGTAAAAGTAAGTTCACTAGAGGTGCGTTGAAGAAAAATAAGCAGCTGGAGAACTTCAAAATATAACATTGTCTCAAAATAGCTGGATTTATTCGTAGTTTCATCAATCATTCTAGTAAAACCATTTAAAACATGCTTGTAGTGATGAGATTTTTTTTCAAGGTGGAAAATACCTGCATTCTCACGGAAAAAATCTTTAACAGAAAAACTGTTGATGCTTAAGCTGTAGGTGTCTAAAAAATCTGCATCAATTTCTAATAGTAGTCTGCGGTGATAATTACAGTCACTAAAGTCAGCTTGGTGCACTTGCTCGCTGTTGAAAATAACTAGATCACCTTCTGCCACCTCATATGTATTTCCGTCAACGTAGATATAACCATTTCCATGTGTAAGAAAATAAATCTCGATTTCAGGATGCATGTGTTTACCTGGCATAAGATAAAATTCGTCTCGTGCCTTATCTTCAAGTAATAAATTTCTATTTAAAAAACGATATTGATATGCAACCATACAAATACCTCCAATTAATTTGATGTTGAGTGACAATTTCGATTATACCACAATGTAATACGTTTGTCACGATGCTAATTGACTGCTTAATTAGTCATTTGAAAGGAAAAACTATGAAGTTCATTTTAAATTATAATACAATCATAATCACAGATAGCGATAGTGCTCCAATAAGAAATATTATCAGTATTTTAGCGAGAGATATCAAAAAGAGTTTCAACAAAACGCCTCTTTTGTGTAATAAGATTCGGCTTAAAAAGGATCTTGAACTTGCTACGGAAGTTTATAGGATTTTTGTAGGAGAAGATATCGAAATATTTGCATCTGATGACTTAGGTTTTATATACGGCCTACTTAAAATCAGTGAAGAATATTTAGGAATTTTGCCTTTTTGGTTTTGGTTAGATCAAAAGATTGAGAAAAAAGATTATGTTGAAATAAAAAGAGAAACTCTCCTATCAGAACCGTATGCAGTGAAATATCGAGGTTGGTTTTTCAACGATGAAGTTTTATTTATGACTTGGAAAGTCAACGGGGATTCTTTAGTTCCTTGGCGCATGGCATTTGAAGCGTTACTTAGATGCGGAGGTAATATGACCATCCCCGGCACTGATAAGCTTGCCCATGAAAATAGGCAACTAGCATCTGATTTTGGGTTATGGCTGACGCATCATCATGCTGAACCTTTAGGTGCAAAGATGTTTTCTAGAGTCTACCCGGAAAAAGATGCTAATTACAGTGAACAGTCACACTTATTTCATAAACTTTGGGAAGAATCAGTGATTGAGCAAAAAGATAAGCTAGTTGTTTGGAATCTATGTTTTAGAGGGCAAGGAGATTCAGCCTTTTGGAATTCAGATACAACAGGTAAGTACGACACTAAAGAAAAGCGTGGTGAATTAATAACTAAAATCATAAATAAGCAGGCGGATATTGTTAGAAAATACGTTGAGAAACCTATTTTTTGCACAAATTTATATGGAGAAATTATGGAATTATACAACGATGGGTTTGTCCAAATCGATCCCCAATTTATTAAAGTAAAGGCTGATAATGGGTACGGAAAAATGGTAACGAGACGTAGAGAAAATCACAACCCTCGTTCACCATCCTTACCAGTAAAAGATGGTGGTCCTCAAGGTATTTATTACCATGTTTCTTTCTACGATTTACAAGCAGCAAACCATATTACTGCATTACCAAATACAATTAACTTTGTCGATGAAGAATTATCGAAAGTACTAGAACATGACGGAAATGACTTCTGGATTATCAACTGTTCTAATATTCGACCACATATTTATCATTTGGATGCGATCAGTAAAAAATGGCGAGGAGATGCTATTACTGATGAGAAACATAGTAAAGAATTCGTACAGAAATATTTTGGCGACAAAGAACTGATTTCGCAATGCTTAAATTCCATGGTTACAGCCAATTTAAAATTTGGCGTTCATGAAGATGAAAGAGCAGGAGAACAATTTTATACTGAAAACATCAGATATATGGCTCGTGCACACCTATTGCAGGAATTTGATGGAATTAACAATATGAATTGGTTGTGTAATGGTAATTTCCATGAACAACTCAAATCATTTTATAATATCTGTCAAAATGGTATTGAACGAATTAAGGCACATTACGATCTATGTAAAATGACGAGTAATTCCTTAACGGGCAGTATAAAGTTGAAATTTGATAATTATATTTTTTTGCAAGCGAAAATACATTATTATTGCGCCTTAGGTAGCATCACTTTTTGCAACTCGGTATTTAAGAGTATGTTATCTGAATATAAAGAAGCATTTATACTAGCAGGGGATGCTGCAGAATTGTTTATTAAAGCAAATACGGAAATGAGAACTAGCGAAGAAGGGGTTTGGAATGGATTTTATTATAATGATTGCTTAGCTGATGTAAAATTTACAGCAGATGTCATTCTTAAAATGCGCAGCTTTCTACGCGAAAAAGGAGACAGTCCTCAGTATCATAAGTGGTATCGTGATGAAGTTTATGAACCTGAGGATCAAAATGTCATTCTTCTGATGGTGACTGATAATCATATGCCTGATGAAAAACTTTATAAAGTGATGAAACAAAATCGTAATGTTAAAACCAAAAAACAAATTCCAACCAGTAGCTAAAAATCAAAATAAGGTCGGCTCACTACAAATCTAGTGCTCGACCTTTTTCATACAACCGACTTATAATAAATACACACCTTATCCCCACAAACATCTTGTACATTGCAGTTCATACCAAAAATTTTACTTAAACATTCATCAGTCATCATTTCATCTACAGTCCCTGATCTAATAAGCCTTCCTGCTTTCATTGCAATCATATTATCTGCATAAGCCGAGGCAAAATTGATGTCATGAATCACCATAACAATCGTTTTTCCCAATTCATCGGTCAATTTTCGCAACACTTTCATAATATTTACCGAATTGCGCATATCGAGATTATTCAACGGTTCATCTAGCATGATATAATCTGTATCCTGCGCCACGACCATCGCAATAAACGCCCGCTGACGCTGGCCACCAGAAATTTCATCCAGATATTGGTGTTGAATATTGTGTAGTGTCAAATATTCTAGCGCCTCATCCACCTTGTCATGATCAGCTTGAGTAAGTCGTCCTAGCGAATATGGAAACCTCCCTAATTCCACTAATTCTCTTATTGTCAACCTGAGGCTCGTTGCATTCATTTGCTTTAAAACAGCCATCTTTTTCGCCATTTCTAAATCCTTAATCGAACGGATCGGCGTTCCTTCAAGCAGGATTTCCCCTTTCGACTCCTTCATAAAACGGGCAATCATTGCCAAAACTGTCGATTTTCCAGCCCCATTCTCCCCAACCAGTGCCGTAATCTTTCCCTTTTCTATTTCAAGACTTACATCCTTGACGACTTCTTGCTTATCATAAAACTTTGTAATATTTGAAAGTTTAATCATATTGTCGACCTCCCGTTGTTAAATAATAGTAAATACATAAAATACAATCCCCCGATGAAGTTGATAATCACGCTCAAATTGGTTGATAAATTAAAGACACGACTGACGATAAATTGACCACCGACAACTGCAATAACGCTTATTAATACACATGTCGGAATCAGGTGTTTGTGACGGTAGCTTTTTACGAGTTGATAAGTCAAATTAGTCACGATTAATCCTAAAAAAGTAGCTGGTCCAACGAGCGCGGTTGATGCGGAAACTAGCATCGCAATAATCAGCAAGTAGAATTTTGATAAGCGTGCATGATTCGCACCTAGCCCGATGGCTATATCAGCACCTAATGACAGCACATCTAAGTATTTGAAATAGAGCAAACTAAGCAAAATACCAGCCACAATCACAACAGCTGCCACTATAATCAAGTCCTGATTAATAGCATTAAAATTTATGAAAATGCGATTTTGTAAAATAGCAAATTCATCGGGGTCGATCAGAAGTTGGATAAAGGTGGAAAGGGATGAGAAAATTGTGCCCATAATCATCCCTGTTAGCAATAGGAAATGGATATTTTGGCTTCCTTTTTTAAATACGGCACTAAAAATTAGCAAAGAAAAGACCATCATCATCCCAACGGATAGGAGGAAATTGGGAACACCTGTAATAAAGTAGCTATTGTTAGTGGAACCTCCGCTAGTCTTGGCCGTGAAAAAGACCATCACGGATTGAATAAACATGTATAGCGAGTCAAAACCGATGATACTCGGCGTGAAAATTTTCATGGTAGTGATAGTTTGAAAGATGACTGATGAATAAGCAATCGCCACTGCTACAACGACCATGCTTACCACTCGCAACCGCCTTCGGGGAAGGACAAAGCCAGGATTCGGCCCGATATCATGGAAAAGATAAAGTAAAATAAAGCCTGCTGCAACCACCGTTAAAATTCCCATCCATATATAGATTTTGGTATAATTTTTACGCATGGCGCGGCCTCCTAATGAGCAAAATTAGGAAGATCATCCCACCGATAATACTGACTGTGACACTAATCGGGACTTCAAATGGACGGATAATCAAGCGCCCAATGATGTCGCAAATCAAAAGAAAGATTGCTCCACTGATGGCTACCATCGGGAGGGTCTTTTTTAAATTATCCCCCATGATTAAGCTAATAATATTGGGAATGATGACCCCGATAAATGGAATTAGGCCGACTGTTATCAGTACGGTTGACGATATTAAAGAAACAATAATTAGACCGATATTCATGATGGTGTTATAACTTAGTCCTAACCCTTTTGAGAAGTCTTTTCCGAAGCCGGCAATGAGGAATTTGTTAGCGAAAAGGTAGGCGATGACGAGTAAGGGCAAGCTGAGGTAGAGGAGTTCATAATTGCCGCGGATGACTGAGGCGAAGTTGCCCATTAGCCACGTGTTGACCCCTTGGACGATGTTGAATTCAAATGCGATGTGAAAGGTGATGCTCGCTAAAATGCCGCCATAAACGATACCGACTAGTGGGATAAGGGTGCTGTTTTTTGTTTTAACCTTGTTGATAATGATGACGAATAAGCTAGTGGTCGCCATGGTAAAAATAAAAGTGAAAAGGGTGCGACCGATAAAGCCCGTTGCACCAAATAGCATGCTGATTAGGATTCCCAACCTTGCGCCATCAATGGTACCTGCTGTAGTTGGGGCGACAAATTTGTTGTTGGTTAAGCATTGCATGATCAACCCTGCTACGCTCATGCTCATACCTGTAATCAGGATGGAGATTAGGCGAGGGATGCGGCCGACGAGCAATAGCACCAAGCTGTTACCATCCAAATCAAGCATATAACTTAAAGGCATTTGCCCGATGGCTAGTGAAGTAAGAGATAAGAGGATTAGGAGGGTTATTGCAATTAAAAACTTCATTTATTCAACCTATCTTTCATTTTATAATTTCAGACACATTCGGCTAGTGCAACGCAGTAATCGCCAACCCAACGATAATACCGACAAGGGCGGCTATTTTTGTGAAACTACTTTTTTCAATCGTAATCGATTGTGGGAAGATTTCTCCAAATACAACATAAAGCATCGCACCACCAGCACCTGAAAGTGCTAAGGCAAGTGTGATCTCAGATATGCCCCCAACAAGCATCCCGATTACTCCTCCAATTATCGTTGGAACTCCGGTTAAAGCCGTGAGAATTATAACTTTAAATTTTGCCATTCCACCTCCAATTAACGGTGTTGCAATCGCCATTCCTTCTGGAATACAATGTAAGAGGATCATGACGGCAAGGACTATTCCTAATGTCATGTCATGCGTTCCAGCAGCACCGATGGCAATGCCTTCTGGTAAATTATGTAATGAAATAGCAATTAGCATAATCATACCCGATTTAAGCAATTTCATATTTTTAGGAGCTTTATTTTCATCAAGCCCTACTTGTATCATTTGTCCATCTAAGTTACCGCCTTTTTTTATCGTCATCTTGTCGATAAAGTAATGGAAACTCATGACGACTGCAATTCCTAAAATCAACCCTAGAAGCATGAAAAACATCCCACCTAGTTCAATACCTTCAGGAATTAATTCAAAACAAACAATGCTGAGCATCACTCCACCTGCAAAACTCAGCATCCAACACATTACCTTTGAAGAAACATCGCCGAGTAGTGCAGATACAATTCCTCCTAGTCCCATCCCGATAATTCCTGCTATTGCTGTTAATACCAATATTTCCATCGCTTATTCTCTCCTCTTGATTTGCTCAATCTAAGATTTAACTAATCTATCGCTGCTCGCAATCCTGCAATAATGCCTGATACTTGATGACGCATACTCTGTAAACCGCCTGGTGCAATATACCAAGCTTCTGTGTTTAAGGTGAAGATATGCCCATTTTTGCCTGCGTCTGTAAGGTTGATAATATCATTGGTAATGTCGATTTCATGTTCTTCTGGATCAAGGCCTGCTAGTATATAATTACGGTCAATCACGAAGATCATTGCTGGGTTGACGCCGTAGATATATTCATTATCCACTGTCATACCATGGTTGACACTTTGTCCTTCTTCATTTAGTCCTGCATGTGCATCGACATAAGGCACGCCGAACACATCATGGATAATGCCAAAGCGCCCACCTGGACCAAAAGCTTGTAAATTACCCTCGTTGTGCATGATTATTAGAGCTTCTTGGTCATTTAGTTGCTCTGATAATGCTGCTGCTTCGTCAAAAAGTGCTAACACCGTATCTAATTCTCTTTGCCATGCTGCTTCTATTTGGAAAATTTGGCCTAGGTAGGTTTGGTTGCGAATAAATGATCCACGGATATCTGAATTGTCAAGTCCTAAGTCTATCACGGGTGCTAGTTGGCTAAGTTCGTCGAAATAGGGACGGGCGCGACCTGAAATGATGATTAAATCTAGCTCATAACCTGCCATATATTCAAGGTTTGGTTCGTGCAGGGTTCCAAAATCGGCATGGTTTCCGACTCCGAAATGTCGAACTAAATAGGGGATAGAATTTTGTGGTAAACCGACGACGCGATCACCGTATCCCATTAAATCAATAGAGTCTAAGATTGCCATATCAAAAACTGCTATATTCTGTGGGTTAATTGGTACTAATGTTTCACCTGAGCGGTGTGTCACCAAAATTTCGGTTGCTTCATTCCCGCCTTCTGGACCTAGTTGAGCAACTACTTCTCTTGCCGCGCTGTCTTCTGTTATATCACTATCGTCGCCATTGCATGCAACTAGTAAAAATAAATTAAAACATACGATCAAACCTAATAAAACTTTTTTCATAACATAATTCCTCCAACTTTTCCCTGTTTCAACAGGAAAGTTTTCTAGCCTCTAAACTGGAAAATCTATTATACAATTTTTCATAGCGGCTTGCTCCTGTTATTTTTGGAAGTTGAAATAAAAAAATCTAAAGATTGTTATATCTCCAGATCCAGTATTTATCCCTCAAGTGTTGACCTGCATGAAAAAAACCAACACAAAAATGTCGGTTAGTCTTCGATTAAACTTTCAACCTTTTTCCATAAGGCGTCAACTTCATATTCTTCTAGCGTTACAAGTGGAAGCCTAACTCCTCCAACTGCAAATCCATATTGATTTAATAGGGCTTTGATTGGACAAGGATTTTGATAGAAAACAGCCTGGTAGAAAGGCTGTAACTTCTTATCTAAGTGCGCCGCTCTTTCAGAAAATCCGCTGTGGTAAAGGTTGTGAATTCTTTTCATTTTCTTGCCTACGAGATGACTAGCTACTGAGATAACCCCTTCACCTCCAAGTTCTAATGTTTCAAAAAAGAATGTGTCCTCGCCACTGTATAAAAGAAAATCAATCTCGAGTTTTCCTTTTAATTCACTAAGTAGCTTTGTGTTTCCGGTTGCATTTTTAATCCCGATAATGTTTGGGATTTTTGCTAATTCTAAGACGGTATTCAGTTCCAGTTCAACACCGCAGCGCGAAGGGATGTTATACAAAATAATCGGCATTTCTGTTGATTCTGCAACTAGAGTAAAGTGTTTGAGTAAGCCTTTTTGCGATGGTTTGTTAAAGTAAGGTGTCACAACCAAGAGCGCATCGGCTCCTACTTCTTCAGCAACTTTGATGTTGTGTAAGGTCGTTTTTGTGTTATTAGTCCCTACTCCTACAATTACTGGAATCCGACCGTCTATATGATCAAGAGTCGCCTCCCATAACTTGAGCTTCTCAACGGCACCTAGTGTTGAACTTTCTCCAGTCGTTCCCGTTATAACCACTGCCGTACTACCTGTGTCAATCAGGTGATCGAGTAAGATTTCCAGTTGTCTTAAATCAATCTGAAAATGCTCATCAAATGGTGTGACGACCGCTGTAATTAACGGTCCAAAGTGTAATTGATTCATTTAATAACCCCCAGCTTGTCATGATATTATTGTATGACGCCATCAAAGGTAATGTGAAAGAATAAACAAGCTGGCATCAATTTTGCTCAATTTTTCTTTTGATGAAATCAGCTAAATAGATAGCAGCTGTCCTCGGTGCAACAATTCCCGGAAGTGCCGGTAATAATTCCGCATTGATTCCCAGTGCTTTTGCAGATTCAAAATCAACACCACCAGGAGCTGAGGCAATGTCTGCAATGTAAACATCTTTTTTTACATACTTTAGCTGTGATTCATCTAGCATTAAAGCAGGAACTGTGTTGACGATAATATCAGCATTTTTCAAAGTGGTTGCATCGGTATTTGTAACTGGAATCCCTGATTCGAAGAGTCGTGCAACTAGCTTCGGACTTCTGCTTGAAATAGTCACGTTTGCACCTAATGCTTTCAAATTTTTAGCAAGAGTTTCGCCACATCGACCTGCACCAATTACGTGAATATTGGAATTATGGATTGTACATTCAGTATTTTTCATGATATAGTAAAGTGTCCCTTCTGAGGTTGGGATGGAGTTATAAATGGCGATTTCATCTTGGTCCATGATAACTTCAATTGGCTGCGGAATATTTTGGAGAAAGCAACGCATAATCGGTGTGAAGATAAGGCAATCATGTGGTAATTCCTTAATGAGTTTTCCCATTTCCACTTCATCGATTTTGAATGGTAGAATAGCAAATTTGACCGTCGCCATCTCGATGTTTTCACCATAGTGTCGTACTTTAAAAGATTTAGCTAATATCTCCGCTACATAAGTCATCCTTTTATCATTTGCAACTATTAAAATCAATTTAATCAACCCCTAACTGATATTAGTTTATGCCTTTTTGTTGGGGTTGTGAATAAGAAAAACATAATCAGTGGTGCATATGTTGTTGCAAATTGGTTTAATCTTGCATGTCATTTCCCGCTGCGATTTCTCTTGGTAGTTTGTCATCAGTTAACATATTTCGTCAATCGTTTCGTTTTGGTTTATTAGTAGAAGGTAAATGCTAATGCCAATTGTAGCATTGATAAACTCGCATGCATTCTAAAAGATTCATAAAAAGATGTTTATCGACCACTCAAATAAGGGGGATTTGTTGATTTTAAAGGAGTTCGTTTTTGAAAGTAATGGATTTAATGTTGAAAAATATTTCGATTTGAAATAGATGTTTTCTAAAATTTTTTCTGGTTTTCAAAGATCAATTTAATTGATAGGATAGGGCCATCAATCAAGTGAAAATGCCAAAATATTAATGGTCTCCCTCTTATATTTTTGGCATTTTACTTGTTTATTATTTCCTATCCCCACACTAGTAAAGACGACTGTGATGCGTTGCTTCTAATTCATGAAAACTTGATTCCTTAGCATTTATTTTTCCTTGACCACTCATATTGAGAAGCTTCCTTTTATCTGTTTGGTTTGCCCCTTTCCCATTCATCTTCTCCGATAATATCCATAAGTTCGCCCATCTGTTGTTCATTCATATAAAATCTAGAATTTATCCGTGGCTCATCCTCAGATTTTCTTATAAAATGGATGCTCCCCCTACGTCCGTATTCATCGTTTTCCGTGTTTGAGATATTATGTTGATTTTCATACAAGAATTCTAAAATATGCGAAAGATCAAACTCACTAGATTCGAAGAAGGCTCTGTTAAAATAAATACCATCTATAGGTGGACCATCTAGGGTTATTGAGAAAATCTCTGCTTCATAATTCTCCATTAAAAAGTCCCATTCAATTTCAGTAAGGTAAATGTTCTCTTCATTGAATGCTGATGGATTTATAGCCCTAATATAATCACGACGTGCTTCGTTACTTAGATCGAGAGAACTTTGTGCTAAATAATGGTCTACATAGAAGCTAATCTCCAACGTCTCCCCTAACCACTGACCATTTAAAAATTCTTCATTTCCTGTTAAGTTTGTAAATTCAAGTACCACTTCAAAATCTGATTCCAACTCTTGACCTGGTATCACTGCTCTATCACGGAGCAAGTCTTGGTTTTCGCCAAAAAATCGAAACAAGTTAGTTAAATCAAGACAACTCTCCACCGTGCGACCTATGAAAAACGGGGGGATATTCAACGATAAATAAAGTGGAAGTTGTTCGGCTTAAAGTTACACCTGTGACTGGGATTGGATTAACTCGGATCATTGCACTTGCTGTATGGTTGCCATCGACTGTGGTCACTGTGATCGTGGCTGTTCCTGGGCTGATTCCTGTGACAACACCGTTGTTCACTGTCGCAACATTTGCATTTGTAGTGGACCACACTACATTGCGATTAGTTGCATTAGCTGGGGTAATTCTTGCTATCAGTGATTCTGTTTCTTCTACTTATTTTTTGTTTTTGTGACATTTCACACTATTAAATCTGAAAATTCACCAAGTAGAATGCTTTCATTATACAGATCTTCATGATGTAAGTCAATGTCTTTTCCCTACGAATAGGAAATTAAAAATCAAAAATGCAAACTGAGAAGTTTTTCTGATGGTTTTCGTTTTTTCGGCTATAAATTAAAATACGAAGATTAAGTGAATCTCGGCTTAGCTACAAAAAAAACTCCAAATAGAATGGTCACTAGGTGCAGCGTCATCTGTTTGGAGAATCCTTTTTTAGTTAATTTATCAACTTTAATACCGTCTCTAAGGCATCGGCACTTTCAATAATGATATCAGGGATAATGCCGTATTCTTCTATTGATCTTCCCTTAGAGTCTACAATGTAGCCGATGTCTATTCGGTAGACGATGCCTGTATATGGTAATGAAATATAAACATGTTGTGCCGGCGTAATCCCTGCAGTCGGTGTTCCTACTACCGTTGCAAAACCAGTGTCAATAGCAATAATGGCCATCAATTCCGATAAAGATGCGGAGTATTCATCAACCAAAAGCCAAATTTTACCCGAAAAAGGGATATTGTCATCTCGTGGTTCGAAATTTAGCGGCCATGTTACGACGTATTCCAGAGCTTTTAGGTCATCTTCATTAAAATAAGAAAATGCTTGTTCTGCTAAAAATTCTCTAGCCAAAATGAGTTCGGCTCTATCCTCGTCCTCAAAATCTTCATCATCGAATTCTCTATAAATCAATTCGCCCGCCATAAAAAATTCATGATAACTTGCTTTGATTGGCTCATCGATTAGCATTGGTATAATATAGTCTAAATATGCCATTGTTCCTCCCCCATTGCCTCGTAAATCAATAATTAAATGTTCAAAATCCTGAATTTCTTCATAAAAGGGAAATAAAATTTCGCTGTCAAAAGCTCTGTTGTTCATAAAACTGGCAATGCGGAAATAGGCAATCCGTCCTTGCTCGATGATTTCGGTCGTAACATTTCCTTCTTCACGGAAGCCGAAATCGTCAATTTCACGATATAAATTGATATCTGTCAGAGCGAGCCCATAAAATGCTAAAGCCGCTTCTTGACTAAACACATCCGCCCGTCTTTTGAGCCATGGTAATGATGAGGCACTTCCATGATCTTCTTCTCCAATCATCAAACGCCCGTCGACAATTTCCATTTGATGAAGGAGTGCTAGGTGAATTTCTAGCATTTCTTGGTAACCTGCTAGCGATTGGGGACCTAAATGTCCTAAACTTTCAAAATCAAAAGCAAGCCATAACAATAAACTTGACAAATATTCACCAGCTAAAATAACAGGATCAGTTGAAAATTCCTCAACTGGCTCTTCCTCTCCCATAAGCAAAAAATGAAGCGATTCTATCGGTTCCATATTATAAATGCTATCCCGTAAAAATTCAAGAATCCACTCTAAAGAAATACCAAATCGTCGTTCTACAACCACTTGAGACGGGGCGTTTTCTAATAAAAGCACAGTTAAATAATCAAAATCTAAAAGAGCAATGTCGCGCGCTTCTTCTGTCAAAAAAATCAGCGGTAAACCATTATGGCCAAATTGCGTTTGTGTTTCTGATTCAATAGGTGAGGGCGTGGTACACCCCATTAATATAGCTGGCAAAAAAGCAAATACCAACCACCATGCATATTTTCTAATCCTATTTTTAATCATCTTCATTCATCTCCTAGTATTTAGCTGTCCCAATACAAAAAGGAAGTAGGATAACGGGATAGCGGGATAAGAAAAAAACCGGACTTATAAGACCAGTTTCTTTATTATTCCTCAGTCTTGACTTCTTTATACTCCACCAGTACACGCATAATGCGTCGATTTTCCACTGATGTAATTTTAAAGTTTAAGTTTTCATATTTATATTCATCATCAACATTAGGAATCGCCTCAAGTTTCTCATAAAGCCAACTTCCAATTGGAACGACGTCATCTTCTTCACTTATATTAACACCGAACAAATCACATAATTCATCGAGCGCAAAGTCAGCACTAACCTCATAAATAGTATCAGAATTTTTCACAATTAACTGTTCTTCTTCATCGTGTTCATCGTAAATTTCGCCGACAACTTCTTCGATCGCATCTTCCATCGTTACAATTCCAGAAGCAGCGCCATGCTCATCAATAACGACTGCTAAATGTTGCTTTTCCTCGCGCAATTTTTCTAACAAACTAGACACGCGCATCGAACTAGAAACATAGAGTGGCTCCTTAATTAATTCACCAAGATTAACTTCGTCTTCCTTCTCAATAATTGCCGCAAATAAATCACGTTCATATAAAAGACCGACAATATTATCATGTGTTTCTTCATAAACAGGGATTCTAGAAAACTTATGCTTTAAAAACTTCTGCTTTGCTTCTTCCACTGTAGCATTAGTACTAATAGACTTTACATCAGCTCGCGGTGTCATGATATTTTTTACAAATGTCTCACTTAAATCAAGCACCCCCTGCAACATATCAACCTCATCCTCTTCCAAAATCCCCTCTTCTTCCATCGTATTGATAATCACATCAAGCTCATCCTCTGTCACTGATGGTTCCTCTTCTGATTCACGATCACCTTTACTAAAAATATTTTTAACAACCTTCAAAACCAAGATGAGCGGTTTAAGAACAATAACCAAAATCGCATAAATCCCGCTTATTCGTAAAACAAGAGATTCAGCATTGGCATGGGCGTAGGATTTCGGCATAATTTCAGCAAAAACAATCATGATAATTGTGATAATCAAGGTTCCTAATATTGCTGCTGCTTCACCAAATGTTTCCAACGCTATAATAGCAGCAATACCTGCTGCTGCAAAATTGACCACATTATTTAGGATAATAATGACTAATAAAACATCTTCAAAGCGTTCTGATAGATCATAAGCAACCTTCGCCCCTTTCTTGCCGTCCTCCACATATTGACGCAATCTGATTTGGTTGACACTAGAAAAAGCCGTTTCCGATGCACTGAAAAACGACGACAAAACAATTAATATAAATAAAACAATATACCAAAAGGCAGGATCCACTTAGGGTCACACTCCATTTTAAAATCCATCTAAGTTTAAGCATACGAACCTAGACTCATTTTTATTTTTATGCTTAGTTCGCCAATCGAACATATGTGTTCGACTTTTGAATACTAATTCGATAATTCGATGATATAAATAATAAGCGGGAATATCGCAGACAAAATAAAGATTGCTGCTAAAATCAACAGCACCACTTTTGCCCATTTTTTTCTATTCAAGTTATACTTTGGCACAAGAATCACCTCAAAATTCAAATTTAACACATTCAATTATACCAGATTTTTCAATAATTGCAATTTACTTTTGCGAATTTCCGAGTGCTAACTTACTTAAAGCCTCTTTTGCTGCTAATTGCTCGGATTCTTTCTTGGTTGTCGCTCGACCCACACCTAGAGTCATCTCATCTAACATGACCGCTGTTTCAAAAATTTTAGCATGGGCAGGACCTTCTGAACGCAGAATTTGATAATGAATGGCACGTTTAGAATCGGCTTGGATAAATTCTTGCAAGCGACTCTTATAATCACGATCATCTTTTACATCCAAGTCTTCATATTCCTTTGCTAAAATCGGGGTTAAAAATAATAAAACATCTTCAAAACCTAAGTCTTCATAAATAGCACCTATTAATGCTTCAAAAGCGTCAGCCTTCAAAGACGCACGGCTTCTTCCCCCCATTTTCTCCTCGCCACGACCCATACGAACAAATTTAGGTAGGGAAATTTGATTTGCATATTTCGCTAGTGCCTCTTCGCGTACTAGAGAAGACCTAATTCGCGTCATACTACCCTCAGGTAATTCCGGCTTTCTATTGAACAAAAATTCTGAACAGCATAGTTGCAAAGCCGCATCTCCTAGAAATTCAAGACGCTCATTATGAGGCAATTTCCCATGATGTCGCTGTTCATTAGAATAAGAAGAGTGGGTAAAAGCTTCAACATAAATATTCAGATTTTTAAAATTGATGTTGAGATCGAGCAAATATTTTTCTAAGTCGGAAGTAAATTTTTTCATCGGTAATTCCTCCCAACTAATTCTATAGGCGTTGCTAAAGCTTTAATTCTTTCTAAAATTCGAGCCGCTTTTACTGGTTCATATTCATTTCTCGTCGTCTGTGTATAGTGGATTTCCAGTTGCTCAAAATTGAAATTAGAAGTGAAAAAAGTTGGTAGTTCGTGCATCATCCGATGATTTAAAATCCGCCCCAACACCTCATCTCGCATCCAACTCGTCACAGATTCGCTACCTAAATCATCAAGCATTAAAACTGGAACATTTCTCAATTTTTCAACAGTCAAATCATTGTTATTAGTTTCCCCATTAAAACTAGCTTTAATTCCTGCAATTAATTCCGGAAAATACACCACCGCACAGCTGATTCCCCGTTTGGCTAATTCATTAGCAATGGCGCAAAGCGCGAATGTTTTCCCTGAACCCATAGATCCATATAAAAATAACCCTTTTTTGAATTCGCTCTGCTTATAATTAAGGACAAAATCCATACCTAGGCGAAATAAATCTTCGCGATTGCTCGTCGCATGCATGGTATCAAAACTTGCATGAATCATAGATTTCGGTATGTGAATGGCTTCGATATTACTCAAGTGTTGTTGACTTTTGAGGTATTGACAAGGCGCAAAGCCCAAACTGATTCGCCGTGCTTGTGGTGTCAAAACTGGGAAATGACCATATATAGGTTGTTTACAAGTCAATAAGGCAAGACAATTATGGCATTTTTTAATTCCGATAGTGAATTCATTCAAAGCAGTCATATAACTAGGCAATTGACTCATATCTATTTGATGTTGATGCTGATCAAAAAATGAAACAACTTCTGGTTGAGATAATAAATCACTATAAATTTGAGCATTATCTATACCTGAAATTTCGATTTCACTAATCAAATCACTTAATTTTTTCATCTGTACCACCTCCCGTTTCGCTATAGCTTCTCATCATTTGCTTCATCTGTTCAATTCTTGCTTTTGCTCCATCCATTTCTTCTTTATAAACACCTTCATTGCTATCCAAATCAGATTTCTCTTTACCTAACCATTCTGGAATCGGCTCAATGCGAGCGGCTTTTTTCACTTGCTTCGCTGGTAATGTTCCGAGTGGTCGTGCCTTTTCTTTTTGATAATTGATGCCTTTTGTAACTGTTGCAATTACCTGATTCATGGCAGCCTCCGTCGTATCGATGCCTTGACGTTGCCACTGACCAGCAATTTTTTCAATTAACTGCTTTGGTAAACTGCCTCCTGTGTGCTCCAAAACATAATCAACTAGCACATTCACCACCCCAGCAGGCATTTTTTGATCGATATACAACCATTCCACCAATCTAATATCTGCTGGCACTGGCGGTTTCCCTGCTGATTTAAAACGCAAAAATTCAACAGGACTTTGTTCTAAAAAGGAAATGATATCATCCTCACTTATCGCCGAAGAATTTTGGATATTACTTTCTCCAAAAGTCATTTGTGCTTTTGTAACCACCTGCACACGCTCTCCCCTATTTATTAATTGGTACTGCTTTCTCGCCAAATCTTTTAATTTCAACATATCAACACTACCATTAGGATCTGATGCATCAAAAACTAGAAGCGCCAATTCATGAACGTCATATTTATACAAAAAGGCAAATTCGTTCAAGACCTGAATCATCTCTGGTGAGATTATTTCCCAGGAAATACCTTTTTTCAACAAAATCTTCATTAACATTTCAGCATCAAACGCCGCAGCAATTTCGATACCTTGCTTTGCTACCAAAGAACGCTCCATTTGTAAATTCTGTTCAAACCGACTCAACGGTCTCACATCAAAAACTTCATCAAATCGCTTAGTCACTTTTTCACCAACAGGCCAAGTGTCCTCTGTTACTAGCATTTGTTTTAAGCGATTAAAATCTTGAGCGCCTATTTTAACATACAAAAAGGCACGCATGATAGCATCATTAAAAAATTGCTTGATGGAAAGAGGAGGCTTGAGAAAATAAGTTGCTACCGCTTCATCCTTGTAGACATCAACTAATCCCATTGCTTCTAGACGCTCTCTCGCATCAATTAGCGATAGCATGTCACCGCCTATTAATTGTAAAAGTAAATGATGGTTTTTCGGCGTTGTTTTAGGCAAACTCAACAGGGTTATGTACAACGAAAAAGCATCAACCCTCATAATCGGTTGATACAACAAACTTAAAACTTGCAAGTCTTCGGGCGACAAAAAAACATCCCCTATTATTTTAAAGTTAAAGTTAGGCTTCATAACGTCCATTTGCATCAACCTTACTTAGGTTGCGTATGCTTTTTCATCGTATTGAAAAAATGTTCCGCAATTTTTTTTCCTGGTTTTAAAAGTGGTGTCATCACGACCACATCTACAGCTGTTTCCATAATGGTAATATTAAAAGCCGTCACCATGATTTCTACATTGCTGCGCTTTAATAAAAATTCTTTGTGATCGTTGTTATGGCTTTTCACCACATAACCCGTGTCTTTTGCGGTTGCGTATATCGCTGCTTTTACTTGCTCGTAAGTATTACGATAAAAGCCTGTTGGTGGCGTTGTTTGCTCACCTGATTCAAATCTTGTTAATTTTTCAAACATTGTTCTTCACCTCTTAATATATTTCCCAAAAAAGCTTCAACACTTTCTGCAAGTTCGCATAAATCGCCGTTATTATCAATGACAAAATCGGCCAACTTTGCTTTCTCTGCTACGGACATCTGAGCCTCAATTCGAGCTTTCGCTTCACTTTCTGAGAGTCCATCTCGATTTACTAACCGCTCTAACTGCTTTTGTGTCGACGTTGTTACAACCAAAGTAACATCTGCTAAATCATCAAATCCCGCTTCAAATAGCAAGGGCACATCCAAAAATAAAATGTCAACCTTGGCGACTTGAATCTGCCGTTCGAATTCTGCCCGAACTGCAGGATGGACTAAGCTATCAAGTAGAGCACGCTTTTTTTTGTCATCAAAAACCAAACTACCGAGCTTTGCTCGGTTAAGGCTGCCATCCTGATTCAAAATGGTCGTACCAAAAGCTTTTGCCATTTTATTTAATAAAGGACTTCCTAGAGCTTGCAACTGATGGACAATAGCATCAGCATCGATGACTTGAAATCCTTTTTTGGATAGCATGGTTGAAACAGCACTCTTTCCAGTTGCAATACCGCCGGTTAAACCGATTATTTTCATGATGAGCTCACCCATTTTTTAAGATAGTTCTAAGGTGCTGACTTTGAAATAAAACACCTTTTACTATAATAACATAAAAGTACCCCTTTTTGCTAGTGTTTGTGGGGTTAAATTCAACTTTTTATGTCGCTAGGGTTTGATTTCTTTAGTTTTGTTGTAAAATGGCATTATTAACAGTTGTTTGTTTTTCTTGTCAAAGCTCTTAATCACACTTTTCTATCTTCTGCTAAAAATAACCACATTTTCAAGAAAGTTAAAGTCTAGCAGTTTAACTTTTCATGTTTTTGTGGTAAAATGGCATAAGTAATGGCTGAAACATCAACAAGCAAAAAAAAATGGATTTGCTATAACAGTTGATTATTTTTAGGAGGCATTTTTTATGGGACGTAAATGGAATAATATTAAATATGGAAAAGCTGCAAAAGATGCAGCGAAAGGCAAAATTTATGCGCGTTTTGGTAAAGAAATTTTCATGGCAGCGAAGAATGGCGAACCAGATGTCGCATTAAACAGTAGCTTGGCAGCGGTTGTTGACCGTGCAAAGGTAGCAGCAGTACCAAGAGATATCATCGACCGTGCGATTGCAAAAGCAAAAAGTGGAGCAACCGAAAATTATGAACCAATCCGTTATGAGGGGTATGGACCATCTGGATCAGCAATAATTGTCGATGCTCTAACAGATAATGTTAACCGTACAGTCGCAGAAGTGCGTAGTGCATTTAAGAAAAATGGCGGGAATTTAGGCGTCAGTGGCTCGGTTGCTTTTATGTTTGAGCCGACGGCACTATTTGTTTTTAAAGGTAACGATGAAGATGCTATTTTAGAAGCCTTAATGGAAGCAGATGCGGATATTCGCGATGTTGAAATCGATGATGAATTTGCGAGTGTCATCGCAGACCATGACCAGTTCAAAGTTGTTCAGACTGCCCTTGAAGGAATGGGAATAACTGAATTTGAAGAAGCTGATCTAACCATGTTGCCAACAACGACTAATGAATTAACAGGTGATGACTTGGAAAAATTTATGAAATTGATTGATGCACTAAATGCTGAAGATGATGTGACAAATGTGTATCACAATGTTGAATTTGCAGATATTGATTAAATAAACGCCCTGTTTTCGGGCGTTTTGACTTTACAGGTGAGAATAATGAATAAAAATTACGATATAATTGTTGTCGGTGGTGGGCATGCTGGTATTGAAGCCTCACTAGCGCCCGCACGAATGGGTATGAAGACACTTCTAATAACAACTGATATAAAAAGAATCGGTATGATGCCGTGTAACCCTGCAATCGGGGGGCCTGCAAAAGGAATCGTCGTCCGAGAAATTGATGCTTTAGGCGGCGAAATGGCACGCAATACTGATAAAAGCTCGATTCAAATGCGTATGTTAAATTTAAGCAAAGGACCTGCTGTTCGTGCCTTACGTGCTCAAGCTGACAAAGTAAAATATCCAGCCGAAATCCAAAAAACCATTTTAGCTCAAACAAACCTTGATGTAATCGAAGATACTGTGGACAAGATTATTGTCGAGAAGGGCGTTGCGAAAGGCCTTATTTTAGCCTCAGGCGGGCAAGTTAATGGACGTGCTGTGATTTTAACTACAGGCACCTATATGTCATCATGCGTTATGATTAGCGCTGATGTCACACCGATTGGTCCAGAAGGTACTCCTACTAGCGAGGCTTTATCTAACAACCTTCGCGAACTAGGCTTCGATTTGTTCCGCTTAAAAACTGGAACCCCGGCGCGCGTGGACGCTAGAACTGTTGATGTAACTGGTTTAGAAATGCATCCAGGCGACGATGCACAACTTGCTTTTTCTTATGAAACCACTGAATTTATGCCTGCTAGTGAGCAATGGCCTTGTTATTTGACTTATACTAACGAGAAAACACATGAGATTATCAATGCAAACCTAGATAAATCATCCATGTATTCGGGTGTTGTAACTGGCGTTGGTCCAAGATATTGTCCATCTATTGAGGATAAATTGGTTCGATTTAGTGACAAGCCCCGTCATCAGATTTTCCTTGAGCCGGAATCGAAAGAAATGAACACTATTTATGTCCAAGGTTTTTCTAGTAGTTTACCAAAAGATGTCCAAAAATTAATGGTCAACTCGCTCGCGGGGTTGGAAAATGCAGAAATTATTAATTATGGTTATGCCATTGAGTATGATGCGATTAAACCGATTCAATTATGGCCGACATTGGAAACAAAAATCGTCCAAAATTTGTATTCGGCAGGACAGATTAATGGGACGAGTGGCTATGAAGAGGCAGCTGGGCAGGGGTTGATGGCTGGAATTAATGCTGTATTAAAGCTTCGTGGTGAAGCATCTTTTGTGCTTGGGCGGGATGAGGCTTATATTGGTGTTATGATTGATGATTTGGTTACAAAAGGGACGCTTGAGCCTTATCGATTGCTAACTTCTCGGGCGGAATTTAGATTATTACTACGCCATGATAATGCTGATATCCGCTTGTTGGAATATGGGCATCGTGTTGGATTGGTGTCTGATGAAAGGTATGCAAGATTCACTGAGAAGTTGGCTGATATTGAGGCGGAAAAAGTGCGGTTGGGTGAGCTTAGAATCACGCCGAAGGCGGGTGTGAATGACTTTTTAGTGCAGGTTGAGTCAACGCCTTTAAAGGATGGAATTTCAGCGCTTGATTTGATGAAACGACCTGAGCTAACATATGGGCATATTTTACAAATTTTAGGTGATGAGCAGGCGGTAACTGATGAGGTAGCTGAGCAGGTTGAGGTGTCAGTGAAGTACGCAGGCTATATTTCTAAGGCGATTGCACAGGCTACGAAGATGAAGAAGATGGATGAGCGCAAAATTCCAGCGGATATTGATTATGATGATGTGCCTAATTTAGCTTTGGAAGCTAGAGGGAAATTAAAAAATGTCCGACCACTTACGATCGGACAAGCTTCGCGGATTTCAGGTGTTAATCCGGCGGATATTTCAATTTTGATGGTTTATATTGATATGGTTCGTCGTCAAGAAAGGTAGAGTTTTTTCAAATTAAAACTTCCGTTTTCATTCGGAAGTTTTAAATTTTTTTACTTATAACGGTTCATTAACCAAGTAGTCCACACATTATCTACAGTTGTTTATATCGCTATACAAGGCATTCTCAACGTTTTTCAGCAAAACGAATTTACAAGTATTGTTGTATATTCATTTAAAAAGGGAACAAATTAGGGAACAAATTTTTTAAACCAATAAATTTATGTGATAGTGCAAAATTGGGTTGATGAAATATTTCGACTAATTTAAAAGAAATATCTATCATCATGAAATATCTATCATCATAAGAGCAATATATAAAACGATTACATCAAATTGCTAGATTTGTATTTTCAAATTATTAGACTTGCAAATTACGAAAAAACATCATACGCACGATTGTATGATGTTTTTTTATGAGAAAAATTTAATATTTTAGTGATTAAACGTTTTCTTTTCTTTATTTCCTCCTAAAATGAATACACGCACTCGTATAATAATATTGTAACAAAATTCAAAAAAAAGGAGGACATCTAAATGTCCAATATAAAAAATTTCTTCATTAAAATCACCAAAAATTCACGAATAAAAAGTGATAATTCAGAAAGTAATTTCATCAAATGGCTGTTTGATAAAATTATAAAATAAACCGTAACAATTCCATTATACTAATCAATCCCTTAAAACGTCATACATTCTTATCATGTGTGACGTTTTACAAAAAAATTTATTGAAAGCCCATCATAAATACTGTAAATAATTATTGACACTATTCTGAAAATATGATACAATTTATTTATTGATAACGCTTTCCTTTGAGGTGCTAGTATGAACGCTAAATTTAATGAATTACTCCGACTCTTTAAAAAATTACCCGCTGACTCCCTTGATTCTTCTCTTAATGAACTACTTGACATTCCTATTAATCACATAAAAGAAATATTATCAAATATGACAGATAGACAAATCACACATTGTCCATGTTGCGGAGTTGTCGAAAATTTTGTTAAATATGGACGCAAGAACAATAAGCAAAGATATAAATGTAAATCATGTGAGAGGATATTTACGGCAACAACAGGAACAGCATTAAGTGGTTCACATTTTGGTGAGCAAATTTGGATTGAAGTGATTCGTGATACATTAGACGGTACATCATTAAAGAAAACAGCAAAACGATTGGAAATGAATTTACGAACGGTTACAAATATGAGATATTTATTATTAAACGTCATTGAACAACACACAGAAAAATACACAACGAAATTAACGGGTGAATGTGAAACAGATGATACATACGTTTTGGAAAGTGTAAAGGGAACGAAAATTGGGGCGAATTATCATAGAAAGGCGAGGACACAAGGTTCAAAAGCAACATTGCGAGGAACATCAAAACAACAAATAAGTATCAATTGTATGGTTAGTAAGAATGGTGGGGTGTATGCAAAATCGGTTAATCGGTCAAAATCAACGAAGAAACAAACGAAAGAGGTATACATGGGAAGGATTGACAAAGAAGTGGTTTTATATTGTGATGGAGCAAACAATTTCAATTCATTAGAGGAAATGACAAAAGAAATGGTTATCAAAAATAGCAAGTATTTGAATTATGTTAACGGATTTCATTCATTTATCAAGGGAAGAATTTATCATAGGTATCACGGCATTGCCACCAAATATATGAATAAATATAATGCAATGTTTTCACTTGCATATGGCCATACCGATGAAACAATTGATTTTATATTTGATTTGTTACGTTCTTCAACTGATAACTTCCGTGTTAAAACGAAAGACCTTGCAAAATTTAACATTCTTGATTTAGGTCAATTTGTTAATCTATAAATTACAAAATAAAAATCCGACTGGAATTTTCAATCGAATTTTGTTATAATGTAGGTTTATTATAATAATTTTTGAGGTGAAATTTTGAGTGAGGTAATAATTTTAGCAATTTCAATGGTTGGGGCGTTTATTAGTGTATCATCAATATTTTTAAATGCAAGAGCGGCAAGAATCAGACAAGAAACAGAATACGAATTAAAAGTAATAGAATTTAGACATCAAATAATATTACATGAGCAAGAAATTTGCGAGAATTTTTTAAAAAGTTATGGTGAAATGACAGGAAGTTATAATCACAAAACATGGGCAAATTTCAGAAATTCTTATTTTTTAATTTCAATGGAGTTTTCGGATGATAAAGAATTTCATAATATTTTGAAACAGTTTCATGCAATAATAATTAAAGAAGTTTTCAAATTAAAATCAGGTGAAAAATTTTCACAAAAAAGTATTAGTCGAATGGATAAATTTATGAATAAGCATATTGTTGCGAAAATAAGAGAATCATTAGAAGAATCTGAAGAATAAGATACAAAAAAATGTGAAGAATAATATGAATTGTATATGATTTGAAATATTTTGTATTCATTCTTTTTACTTCAACAATTCCTAATACTCCAAAAATTATTACTGAAATTGCCAATGTTATCATTATCGCAATAATCATAAAATACACCTCCAAAAATTGTCATTACTTTATAATATCTTTTTTTGTGAATACAACTATTATACTTACTATTTATTGAATATCTGTATTTATCAAATAAGCGCTTTCTGAGATTGATTTAACATAATTCAATGATTGTTATTGTCTTATGCCTTTTGTCGCTCTACGTGCTTCTATTTAACTTCTACGCATAATAAAATACGCTCAAACGAAGTTTATTAATTCGTTACAAGCGTATTTTTATTTTGTATTCTTATTGCTTTTTGTTTTTAATGAAACTTACTACTGCACCTGTGCTTAACATAAATCCACCCATTAATGCAAATGATGTTTCAATTGCCCCCGTTTGAGGTAATGTTTGTCCGTTATTATTGTTATTTGCGTTGTTGTTATCTGATGGTGGTGTCGTTACATTGTTATTGTCATTTGACCCTGTATCATCACTGCCGTTGTTTGTGTCATTCCCGCCATCTGTTCCTTGATTATCATTGTTGTTATTGTCGTTGTTGTTTGAATCGTTATTATCAGATCCATCATTGTTATTGTCGTTGCCGTTATCATCATTCAAATTGTTTCCTGTAACTGTTTGATGTATTGTTCCCGAAAATCGACTGTTCCCACTTTCAAATGATACTCTATTATTTCCTGCTGTTGTCCATACTAATTGATTATTTTCAAACGTGAACTCTCCAATTGTTTCAATTCCGATAACTCCATCAATTCCTAAATTGATTGATGAACCATCAATGTCAAACAATAATAATTCCGTTGCTGTCCCTACTTCAACATTGTTTAAATAAATTCCTTGTGCCCACGCAACAACATCAATATTTAAATTTGCAAGAGGCCTTAAATCCGTTATCCTATTTGAATGGACACTCAAATATGTTAAATTTGTCAATCCCGATAAAGGTGAAACATCACTAATCGAGTTCATGAATAAATCTAAATTTGTTAACCCTGTTAAATTCTCAATCCCATTCAAACTTTGAATGTTACTTTCTCTTGCATTTAATTCTGTTATGACACTCAAATCTGATAATTCAATTTCATCATTTACATTCAATCCTAATTCTGTTGCTATAACTTGTGCCAAATTTGAATCTTGAAATATATCAATAATTCTTAACTGTTCGCTTGTTTCAACAATTTCAATTTCCTCAATTTCCTTTTCTTCAACTACTTCAATGATTACATCTTCATTTTCTGTTAATTCATCACTATACACTTCTTCAACGATTGACGTTTCCTCAACATATTCATATGCTTCTTCCTCGACTGTTTCTACAATCGCCTCTACGTCTGTTTCCGTATATTCGATTGTGTCAATGACTTCATAATCATCAGAATCATATGCGAGGGCGGTAATAGGACTAACAACATTTAAAATCATTGTTGTAGCGACTGCACCTTTAAATATTTTGTTCGTGTTTTTCTTCATGTTAATTCTCCTCTTTTTGGGTATGTCAAAATACCCTTTTTAATTTGATTTGTTGTATCAAATAGAATTATACATAAAGTTTTAAGTATTGTCAAGAAGTTAATAATATAAAAGTTGTAATAATTGTTGAAAGTATATTAATTGTTTAAAACTTAAGAATACCAAAATTGTAATATTAATGAGATAATTATATTATCGAAATTTTACTTTTGAGGTGCAATATGAAAAACATATCTAACGATACGAAAAAATTAATCAGTTACGCCCCTTTCTTTGAAACAATGAAACGCAAAAATTTTTCAACATATAGATTGTTCAAAGAAGGATTAAACAGTGCAACATATTACAGAATAAGAGATGGAGAATCGGTTAACATAGACACAATCGGAAAAATTTGCAAAATTATGAATTGTTCCGTTCAAGAAGTTATCGAATACATTAGTGATGAATCCGATGAAAATACATCAGAAATAAATTCTGATAAAAACGAAAAATAACTATTCTATTGACGCTTTTCTTGCGTCCGAATCGCAAATCTAGCGATTTGAATAGTTATTTTTGTAAATGTTTACATTTTATAAAGAAATTGGTCGAAATATTTCATCAACCCAATTTTGCACTATCACATAAATTTATTGCCAGTCAAATCGTAAGAGTGACGATGAAGATTGCTTATCATGAGCAGTCTTTTTATTTTTTAAAGTTTAATGAGTAGTTGGTCGATAAGTTGTTCAAGTAAATCAATTCTGCTGTGAACAGTTCCGTCCATGTACAAATGATAAATATTCTCATCGGCAGAAACTTTGATATCTAGTTGATAACCTTTTGATAAGGCAAGCACTCGAATGACTTCACGTTGACATCTGCCGTTGCCTTCTCGAAAAGGGTGCATGTAGTTGAGGTTGTCCAGAATACGAGCAAGATGAAAAATAACATCTGCTTTTTCATTAGCAGTATTTAAAAATGAGGTTAGGAGCGAGTTCAAGTATTCTTCACCAGTACCAAAAGATTGCATCGCCATAAACGGCTTTCCCTCTTTGGAAATGTTGACACGACGATAATTTCCTGCCCACTCATAAATATCACCAAAAAGATGAGCGTGAATTTTCCTAACATCTTTCATATCATTGACTAAAATCGGTTCTAAAACCAATTCAATTAATCGCCTGTTTACATGAAAATGTTCGTTCTGGTCGGCGTCACGACTATCTTTAATACCTTGCTTATTAATGAGTGTTTGTCCATCAGGGTAAATGTAGATAAGGTCAGTATCTAGGTATTCGTATTCATCGTAGTTTTTCCTTGTCATTTACGTCACCCCATTTTAGTTTCAGCATAAGCTTTCATGCGTTCAACATCTTCTATTGTCGGGGTGTAATTTTCAATCATAGATGAACCGATGGCATACCAGACCGCATCAAAAATTCTTTTGTTTTGAAAAGGAATGCCTAGTATAGTCATGTTTTCTTGGTTAACTGATAGTGTCATTTTAAGCCCTCCATCGCAATGTTTTCTTGACTTTATTATACCCGATTTTAGGTGATTTTACAATGCTTTCGAGGCGAAATAGTGGTGTAAATGATGATACTGAAATGAAATTTATTGTCAGTCAAAATGTAAGAGTGATGTTGAAGAATGCTTACTGTGTAGCAGTCTTTCTTGTGCAATTATTCTGATTGTAGTGCTGATCAAGCTAAAAGCCAAGCTATTAACTCGACTTAAACATTATTTATGTGCTTAATAATCAGATTATACAGTTTAAATGAATTTAATTCCTGATAATTCAATAAACAACATACAACTCTTAAAGATCTTCTTGAAATCAACATCATAGTTTACCACATAATCATTTAAGAATTGAGGAATATTTCCAACTAAATAGTAAAGATCTGCCGAATAATCTATAGTCCTAGCTTCACTTAAAATGGCATTGTAAATTATTTCATTCACATTGGATGTCAAGTCCTCTTTCTTATAGTGATCATACAAACTCAAGTCACTAAAAGAAGCGTAATGACCATCACTAAGGGTTGCAAGTTCTGAGGAAGACAATTTTTGTTCTTTGATAAATTGAATGTCTTTTTGAGTAAGATGCCCTCTCTCGTAATTCTCCTCGCTATTATTTTCGTGTGAATAATTTTGATCAGTTTGGGTTTTCTCAACAAGAATATTATTCTCTTGTAAAATTTCTGGTAATTTCTCCGCCTCGGTAACTAAGATTTTATATTTCCAGAATTTCAAAACATTAATTATTTCTTGCCCATGATCTGAAGAAATTAAATTTTTAATTTCATATAGCTTAATCTTTCTATCAGAACTGTGGTATCGTAATAGTTCTCTTATCTTTTCCACGATTAACTCTGGAGGTGTTACATTCAGAAAATCAGATGGTAAGCTGGCTAAGTCTATCTCCAAATCACTGATATCAAATGTATTTAGAAATTTTTTAAAGTCAACTAAACTTAGTTGCTTTAAATAATCATCTAGAATGTGTCTAATTCCTTTTTCAGATTGAGATTGAAAAGCACTTATGATTAAAACTGAGTCTTGCATACTCAGTAAGTGATGCTTTTGGAATGTCTTTAGTGCAGCACCTATATTAATAACAGTATAATCTTTTCGTGGATAATAACTTAAAAACAGTTTATGAATTGATTCAATGTCTATTTTTCTCTCATGTTTTAAGGATAACCTTAAATAGTCCCAGATTTCATTGTGTACATCAAAATGCCTAGTAAAATCTCTAGTATCTATAAAGGTTTCAAGTGGGAATTCAATGAACTGATTGTCTTCTTCTAGTACACCTAAGGCTTTTAACTTATAAACTATCCCATTAAGAATAGTATCAACCCATCGCTCACGTAGATTAAATTTTAAGATTATTCCCTCTAGTAAATCAGTGATAAACTTTTTGCTCCCTTTACTCAAGAACATATTAAGGGCTTCACTCCATCCTTCGAACAATTCGTCATCGTTGCCATGAATATAAATATTGACAAAGATTTCAATAACCCAATCTCTTATTGTCCATTCATCTAGATTTTTGAATTCCTTATACATACGCACTAAGTTGTAAGATCTTTCTAAAGTTTCAAATCTTTCTTCTTCGTCTTGAATGGTAGATTTCAATTCCCTATCGAATTCTTCAGTGTCGTAATGACTATCACTAAATTGAATTTCTAGAAGTCTATAGTCACCTTCTTTTAAAAAGTACATCATAGAAAAAACATGACCAGAACTTACAATATCCTCTTCAGTATATCCATTGAGGATCAAGCTCCTCGCATAAATATATAAAAATTCTAATCGCCCTGAAATATAACTTCTGCTTAAGATATTCTGAATCAGAATAAAATCATAATATTGATATACAGTCAATTGACTTAGTTCTAATTTGTTCAATGAGTTTCTCAACTGACTGTAAAAAGCTTGGACTGCTTCGATATCCACACAATCCTTAATCCATTCATTAAAATATTCAACATCTGCGTATTTACTTAGCATTTGATAATGTTGATCTTTATTAAATTGGAAAAAATAATACCTGCTGATGTATCTTTTCTCACCTTCTAATAATGAGCTAAACACCTTGCCTCTAATTTCACTTACATATACTTCCCACTCATCAGTATGGCTTCTAAGAAAAGTATTTAAGCTATCGTGTACAAGTGAGACACGGTTCAATTTTATTTCAAATAGATACGGATATTCCCTGATAAAATCCTTAATAATTCTAGCTTCGAATGGGCTTAACAAACTACTAATTTCTGATTTCATAAAATATGAGTATGAACTTAGGAATATGGCTAGTGCAATTTTCGTCTGCACATTTTCTGTGATTTTTTGATAATAGTCATTCAAATCATTCAAATTTTCTATATCAGGTAGTTCATGATTATTTAGATAATATTTCCCGATGAAGCTAACCAAGATGGGATACCCGTGAGTAATTTCATAAATCCCTCTTATTATTTTATATTCTGAAATGTGAAACATTTCTTCTAAGTATTTACTTACTTGATCAAAGTTCCAATTCTCAAGCCTCTTTTTCACCCATGTAGTTTCGTATCTAAGAGGTCGACTTAGGACGATAACCTTATTATTTTTTGAAACCTTTTCTATAAAATTTACAAATAAATCTAAGTCCTGAGGATTGTAATTTTCTACATGATCTAATCCATCAATTATAAGCGTACGATTTTCCTCTATTAACCTTTCGATGATATCATCTTCGTTTGCCTTACGATAGTCTTGAAACAAATCTTTTATTAAGTTAGATATGAAATTTTGATATTCTAATCGCTCTTTGTATTTGCTATCTTGATTAGATATCCAAAATCGATAAAGGAGTGCTTCTCTTTTTAATTCTAATTGATTCACCAAGTGGCTTTTTCCAACACCTGGTTTGCCTTCTATCATCAGAATATTAGAATCTTCTAACTCAAAGTTTTCTAGCTTGATGGTTTGATCTATTAATTCAACAGAATAGACTTCAATTGGCGGTAACTCATTTAAGCTGATACATAAACTTCTATTATCGAACTTTCTTGAAAAGAATTTTCGAATAATTGACATCCTACTAAAGTCGATTTCATATAAACCTTCTGTTAGTTCGTTTGCTTCTTCCCTATTCAGAGAAATAATATGCACTCCCTTTGCAAGATAAGAGGGAATACCTAAGATACTACTATTTGGTTGGATTTCAATTTCCTTAATAAATACAATATTTGCATCTTTAGATAAAGTGTGGCTTTTACCTTTAATTTTAATCTCATTCTTATTTATTTTGAGATTAGAAATTTTCACATCCTGAAAATCCTTAATCTGACAAAATATTTTAATACCTTCTGTGGTAATTATTCTTAAATCATCAAAATTGTGTTCAACATCTGCCTCTATTTCAATCTTATTGATTGTCCTCTCCACATCCATTTTCGCTAATAACAGATGGGCTATTTCTTCTTGATAGGTGTAGCCAATCATGGCGTTCTTAGCTGGCTTCATTTTCTAACCTCTCTACTCATCTTCAACATACTCCATTACATCGCTAACTTTGCATTCAAGGATTCTACACAGATTATCTATTGTGTTTGTGCTAACACTATTTCCATTTTTCATTGAGTAGTAAATGGAGCTTGAAAATCCCGCTTTAAATAATTTATAAGTCGTAATATTTTTCTCTTTCATCGTCCGAAAGAGTGGTTCATAACTAATCATAGGAAGTCCTCCAGATAAAATAAATTTATATTATCTATTATAAACCTATATCCTGATATTGACTATTTGCTGATATCAGTGTATAATGGTTTTTATATAGTCTGATATATGACTATAATTGACGACAAAAAATTAGGAGGAGATTATATGACAAACATTGATTTAAAAGCTCTTAGTCAAATTATACTTGACGGTATTTTTGACCAAGAGCTAGACAAAGAGATCAGAATAGACATTTTGGATAATGTACCAGAAGAACACTACGAAGTTGCTTGCGGGGTGTTCAATGATGCACGTCCAATATATTTTGACTTAGGTTTCATCAACAATAGCTACACCGAAGAAAAAGACATTCAAGCAAGACAGGATATAGTGGAAAATACCCACTATAAGTATCATGACATTGCCAGTAAGGTGTTTGACTTAACTCGTGAAGCCTACTATGATCTAGGCTTTGAATTGCGGAGACTTTTGAGGGGGTATTGATGTGACAATAAAATCAGAGTTAATAACTATCTTGCGTGATACTGTGAAATTGTGTGCTCCACATCTTCATTTTTCTCTAGCTGAAAATGGTGATGTTTCGATTCACCATCGTTCGGGAAATGTAAATCTACCACATTCACATCTATCTATTAAAAGGTATAAACAACTTATTAAATTTCTTGAGGAACATACGATATTTGAAACTCCCCTCAAAGTTTATGAGCAGTTCGGCATGAGAGATGGTATATTTAAAATTTTTGAGCCTGATATTATTTTTGTCTGCCATGTGTCAATCTTGGTCGTGAAGCATAATAAATTCAAAAGTTTAGTCTTGTATGTTAGAAACCCACCAGTATCGAAATGCCAAAAAGAAATTAAAAGACAAGCTGAAACTCTGGCTGTTCGTCCTATTCTCAATCAAGTATAAAATAAACACTTAAACAGGAGCGTGTCCCCATCATGAAAGAATTAAGAGAAGCGATACAAAACCAACCCTATTTAGAAAGCCCACATGGACAGTTATTTCCTGCCGAAGCTATTCTTTATAATCGTCAACAGGAAAAACTAGAAGAAGCAGAAAGCCCCTTGGGAGAAATCGGTAGAATGTTCCAATCAAAGTTAGAAGATGAAAATCCAGATGTTGCCAGACAACAAAAGTTTGAGGGAACATTTTACCGCACTGCTAAAGATAAAGAGGATCAAGTACTAGAAGAAATCGACACCCTTTATATGAAGCTACTGGATAAAAACCAAGCACCAGAATCAGGATTAGAACGGATTCAACATTTCCAAACATTGCACCAACAAGCAAAAGAAATCGTTCTAGCAGAATATCGTTGAATGATCATTAGGACTCGTTTGAGTTCTTTTTTAATATAGGATTATGAAAAAAAGACCTAGTGCCACACACTAAGTCCTTTGCTTATTATTTAGTTATATGTTTTATAATTTAAAGCTCGCCTAGCTTAATTCGCTCAACCAATTGCTCAACCTTTGCTTTAATCATGTCACGAGTTTTAATAAACTCAT
>JGI24703J35330_11748815_pt1 | contig 40125 bp, 39 predicted proteins | sample TergutNt197P1_FD_35330 | JGI IMG/M metagenome (IMG submission 35330)
CCTGCTCGTGGCATAGCCACGACCTGTTGCTCTTGTTTTGCTTTCGTCAAGCAACCTGCTCGTGGCATAGCCACGACCTGTTGCTCTTGTTTTGCTTACCTATCTTGAATAACATCGATACCAGGAAGAACTTTACCTTCGAGGTATTCAAGGCTTGCACCTCCACCAGTCGAGATATGGCTCATCTCATCAGCGAATCCGAGCTGTACTACAGCTGCTGCCGAATCGCCACCACCAATTATAGTAGTTGCATCAGTATCAGCGAGTGCTTGGGCAACCGCAATAGTTCCTTTTGCAAGAGTAGGGTTTTCAAATACACCCATAGGACCGTTCCAGACTACTGTTTTTGCAGTTTTTGCAGCGTTTGCAAAAAGTTCACACGTCTTAGGACCAATATCAAGCCCTAAAGAATCCGCTGGCATATTAGTTACATCAACGTATTCGGCTGGGATTTCAGCGTCAATCGGGTTAGGGAAACTACTCGCAATTGCAGTATCCATTGGTAAGAGTAAATTTTTGCCGAGCTTTTCAGCTTTAGCAATCATTTCTTTACAGTAATCCAGCTTCTCGTTATCCACAAGCGATTTCCCGACTTCCATACCCTTTGCTTTGAGGAAGGTGTATGCCATTCCTCCGCCAATAATAAGCGTATCGCATTTGTCTAACAAGTTAGAAATAACATTCAGCTTATCCGCAACTTTAGCTCCACCAAGAATCGCTACAAAAGGACGTGCTGGATTTTCAACGGCATTTCCCAAAAACTCGATTTCTTTGTTCATAAGATAACCAACTGCGGTTTCGCCAGTCATAAAAGAAGTCACACCAGCTGTTGAGCAGTGTGCTCTATGAGCTGAACCAAAAGCATCGTTCACATATACTTCTGCTATGCTCGCTAAGTCCTTACTGAACGCTTCACCATTTTTACCTTCCTCTGCTCTAAAGCGTGTGTTCTCAAGTAAAACGACATCGCCATCACTCATAGCATCGATTGCTTTACGAGCATTATCGCCAACTACAGCATCATCTGCCGCAAAGACTACGTTTTTACTGAGAAGTTCAGATAGCCTTTTAGCAACAGGTGCAAGTGTAAATTTAGAATCAGGTGCTTTAGGTTTACCAAGGTGAGAGCAAAGAATAATTTTTCCGCCATTTTCTATTAGTTTGTTAATCGTCGGTAAAGCTGCAACAATTCTATTGTCATTAGTGATTGACCCGTCTTTTAGCGGGACGTTGAAATCACATCTAACCAATACTTTTTTGCCTTTTACTTGTAAGTTTTCTACATTCTTTTTGTTAAGTGCCATTTATTTATTTCTCCTTTTATTAGCAGAGCATAATCGCTCTTAATTTACTGCATATATTGGGTATAACTGCATAGCTTAGTACATTATACCATAAAAATCTGATTACGTCAAGCAATTCAATCATAAAATCACTCTAAAATTTCAGAAATATTAATTCGCAACAAATGTCTTGACATTTTTGTGAATTAATATCTGCCCAGCTGTTTCGGTTGTTTGCCGTAGGCAAACGAGAAACAGGGGCATTTTGTGCAACGAAAGTCACGAGCGGCTTTGCCATGAGTGTTAAGACTTTCGTTGCGGAGTAATACTCAAAAAACCACCCTCGGAATACGTGTATTTAACATAGTCATTATTTCGTATGGAATAGTTCCGAGAGCATCAGCGATTTTCTTAACACCAACTTCTTCGTGTTCCGCCGAATACAGCTCTACCGTTTCACCAACTTCTACGCCTTGAATGTCAGTGACATCTACCATGATATATTCCATACAAACACGCCCACGAATAGGTGCTAATTGACCTTTAATCCAGACTTTGCCTTTGTTAGAGTGCATTCTACTATATCCATCAGCATAACCAACTGGAATTGTTGCGATTCGCCTATACGAATCGGCGATATACGTTCTGTTGTAACTCACCGGAACGCCCACTGCAAGCTCTCTAATTTGAATTATTGTAGATTTGAATGTCAAAATCGGGCGTAAACGCAGGATTTCTTTTTCTTCAAGTAGTGATGCAATATCACTCTGCTCTTCGCCTGGATTTTTATCATACACCGCAGTTTTAGCCGTCACAGAATCATCATCTATCGACAATACAGACGTTCCAAATTCAAAATTGATTTTTTCAGTATCACCAGGGTAATATCCATACAAAGAAATTCCTGGGCGTACAAAAGAACCACCAAAATCACCATGCAAAAAAATTCCTCCAGAATTTTGTGAATGGTAAGGTAAATTATACAGGCTGGCATATTCGACAAGTTTTGTCTGTTGGTTTATAGTAAAATCCATATCATAATCATCAGCAGAATCAGCACAAGCAAAGTGGGTGAAAATCGATTCAGTAACAAGCCCTTGAATGCTCAGGATTTCTCTAAGCTCATCAATACTATCGATTCCAGTTCGGCTCATACCCGTGTCGAGTTTGACATGGCAACGTATAGTTCCCCCTCCGAAAATTCGCAATCGTTCAGTTAGTCGCCGTGCGTATTCAAGGCTACTGATTGCTTGAATAAAGTTCCCTGCAACAATCCTTGCCGCAAATGATTGATGTGTCTGACCAAGAATCAAAACATCAGCATTAGGGGCGATTTCACGAACCTGTTCAGCCTCGCCAACTGTCGAAACAGCATATGTTTTTATACCGAGTTTTTTCAAGTGCGAGGTAATAATTCCGATTCCATGCCCATAACCATTAGCTTTGACTACTGCCATAATTTCTTTATCACCAGCATGGTTTTTAACAACTTTTATATTATTGGTAAGAGCGTCTAAACTAATTTCCGCTCGCGTGACTTCAAAAAAATCGTTCATTTTCGTAAAATCCTCTCGTTACTCTTGATTTTTTTTGATTTTTATGGTATAATAGCAAAACAAGAGCGGAGATGTCAGTGGCTCTGCCACTGAGCAGTCCGCTTGACGACTAGCAAAACAAGAGTGCGTTATTATGAGGTGGCTTCGCCACCTCATAGGGATTAGCTCGACGGGAAGCACTCTTCAAGTTGCCTGCTCGTTTGGCAGAGCCAACGACACCCGCAACTCTCGCCTTGCAAAACAAGAGGATTCCCCGCAATTCTTGTTTTACTTAGATGTATTTATAATAATTTATAGAGGTAACATCGCATGAATATAATTAACTTTCTAAAAAGAGATGCACAGAAAAGCCAAATAGAAAAACGCAGGAGAAGCAACTGGTATATCTACCTAATCAGCTTTGCAGCAACCTTTGTATTGCTCGGGCTTTTTACACTGGCATTTAGAGATACCCTGTTTCCGCAAACCAGAAGTAGCACGGTTGACTGGCAAGGAATGTTGACCTACTCTCCAGATGCCGAACTCGACACGACAATCTTATTTATGCTAAGCGACGAACAAGGGAGTGTTCCTCACAAATATCTACTCTTGAACTATCGCCCACGTGATGAGGTGATTTCGATTGTTCCGTTAAGCCAAGACACACGAATCGAAACCAGAAACAATAGCGAAAGGCTCGCAGACTTATATTCACGTGGCGGTGCAAATGTAACTAAGGCTGGAATCGTAAACACACTTGGCATACCAATCGAATTTTACGTGAAGTTTGACCGTGCATCTTTCACTGGATTTACTGCACCTTTAGGATTGTTTTCGGTGAATGTGCCATTTCCTTTTTCAGAAAGCGGACTCACACTTAATGTCGGCGAACATCTTATTTCTGGCGGAGATTTGTTCACCTATATAACTTTCGCTGACTTCGCTGAAGTTGGAACACACTTTAATCTCGCAATCATAGGTCAATCACTAACGTCGTTCATAAACTCAAATCTCCGTAACATGGATGTTGAATCGATTCAAAGTGCATTCAACCGTGTCCTAAACAACGCATCTACTAATATGACTTTTAGAGACTATATCTCATATCAACGCGCTTTATACCATACCTCTACTAACAGTATAAATCCTGCCGAATTTTACATCCCTACTGGCGAACAAGAAGACACTTTGTTTGTGATTTCAAACCAATCGATTGCCAACATCAACAGCAGATTTAATGTACAAACGGAATAGCGATAACAACAGCTACAGGGAGTTTAATCCTGTAGCTGTTGTTTAATTATAGATTCCTACAAATTCCATGCCCCTCTATTCGCTGATTTAATTATAACCGAACCGTCAGTTGCATTAACAATCATAGTACGACCATAATCTTTTCCAGTATCTTGAGCGAGTACTGGAATTCGTAAAGACTGTAAGGTCGCTTTGACGGCAACGACATTTCTTTCACCGATGTTGAACCTATCGTTAGCGAGCTTAAACATAATCGCCCCACCAGCGATTTTTGCTTTAATTGTGCTTTTAATTGCACCCATTTTAATCATCTTATTCAACATATCAGGGATTGCCGTGTCCGCAAATTTCATCCGTCCAGTTTCACTCGTTTCGTGATTTTGGCTATCTGGTAACATTATATGCGAAAGCCCAGCAATTTTATTCATTTTATCGTAAAGACAAATCCCGACACACGAACCAAGTGCATAAGTCACAAGGGTATCGGGGGGGGTGACTATTTTCCAGTCTGAAATTCCAACACTTATCATTTTTATGACCGTTCCTTCTTGCACTAATGTTATACACTAACACACCAACACCCGATTTTCGCAACCATCACAATTGCCAATTATATAGTAAATAGCAATATCACAACCACTAAGGAAAATCAAATTCCCAACTTTTCAAACAAATTTTTCAACGATTTAACAGTAGGAATCAAAAGCATATGAGATTTCATTTTGACACCATCAAATTCGATTACTTTGTCGATACAGAGCAATTTTTCTCCAACTTCACCAAACTCAATTACCGGAACGCTCATAATCGCACCAAACATATCTACAGTAAAGGATGGCGTATCTGTGCCGATTTGTAAGCCTGCAAGTGTCGAAATCGCATTGATATATGAGTGACTCATTATATTTCCGATTTCAGTTAGTGCTGAAATTTCATCGTCATTAAGAGTAAGCAAATCAACATTCTTCTCACCGAAAAATGAATTTAATATGTTTGCAACAAATTCATGCTCAACTATTAAAAGAATCATTCCTTCAACTTCGTCTTTAAGTCGGACTAAAACCGCCGCAACAGTTTGTTCGGGATTACCACTATGTGCAATCGCATCTTGAAACGCTAAAAATCTCACTTCAGGCATACTGATTACAATATCTCTACCAGTCATGGCACATAGAGCCGTCGAAGCGTTGCCTGAACCTATATTCCCGATTTCAGTCAAAACGTCTATATGAACTTCTTTTAAGTCTTCATATTTTTTCATTATGAAATTTTCCTTTCACGTCCGCAAAACTCTTGCAAACTACGAATTTATCGTAAGTTATTTACAATCCTCATAAGTTCATCAGATGTTTGGATTACTCTTGCATTAAGTTGATACGAACGCTGTGTTTCAATTACTCGAACCATCTCGTTCGCCAAATCAACTGCTGACATTTCTAATGCACCAGGTACCATGCTTGCACCAGTATTAATTTCAGGTTGACCCGAACGCCCAGTCACTACAAAACGATTATTCTGTGCTTGGTCTAAACCCCAAATGTTCGGTACCGTAAATGTACCAATAACCTGATACAAAGAAGCATAATCGATTTCAGTGGTATACTCACCGTCATCAGTCATCACAAAAGGAATAGGGATTCTATTGCCATCAAAATCGAGTACAAAATCCCCAAATCCGTTTACAAGTTCCCATTCCCATTTTCCACCAGTGTTTGAAATTGTAAATCTACCTTCACGGGTGAGGAAAGTATCGCCGTTTCTATCCATAGTCATAAAAAAGCTATCATCAGTGAACGCAAAATCAAGCGGCAAATCAGTAAAAGTGATTCCAGCTTGCGCCCATAACATATCTGTTTTGGCAATGCGCTGACCATGACCAGTTTGCCATTCATCACGGTTGTGATGCTGATGAGTATAAATCAAATCCGCAAAACTCGGACGGAGAGGTTTAAATCCAGTCGTATTAACATTGGCTATGTTATTAGAATAAATGTTCATAGCTTGTTGTTGCGTAATCAAACCAGTTCTACCAGTAAAAAACGAGATATTCATTAGTTAGACCACCTTATTATTTTTCTATTTGTACTTACTGTATTGTACCCACTCGTACAAAAAAAGTAAGAACCTATCTATTCATGTCCGCCAAATCAGCGACACGACTGTTGATTGTATCTAATCCTCTAAGAATTACGCTGTTCGCTTCGAACTGACGCTGAATTTCCATCAAGCGTGTAGTTTCGCGGTTAGGATCAACATTTGAACGCTCAAACGCACCTTGAATTATATCAAAGTTCGCATCAGCTGGAATCACATTAGTACCCACACCATCATGTGCAAATAGATTGTCACGGACTTTACGTACATTTGCATCACTAGGAATATAAGTCAAAAGCAGAGTATCAATCACCTCATCGCTTTCAGAGTGAATAATCACGCCTTCGGTTGTAACCCTAAAGTCATCATGCCCAATATAAATATCGCCAGAAATTCCCTGAACACGCCCTGAATCACCTAAAACCAAATACCCCATGTTATCGAGTTCAAACTGCCCAGTACGGCTGTTGTAAGTATTCCCGAATCTATCAGTTATGTTAAAATAGACATCACCCCAAATCGCCAAATCAAAACGACTATCAGTGAAATCAAGCGAACCTTGTTCTAAAAAAGTATGCGATTCTTCCACAAAAGTTTGCTGAAAACTACCTTCATGAACCGCACGCCGCCTTTGAACCCAAATCAGCTCATCTTGAAATGTATTAAGGCTTACTCTGTCTTTCCTAAACCCCGCAGTATTAATGTTAGCGACATTTTGTGCAACGGCATCTAACTCACGCTGTTTAACAATCATCGCCTGTGCGGAATTATAAAAACCTCGTAAAAACATCCACTTTCCCCGACTTTCTTAATAAAATCTGATACCTATTCTGAATATTATATCACAAAAAAATACGCTTGTCAAGTGCTAATTCAAATTTTTGATATAATATTCTAACTTTTGTTTTAGCAAAATCATACATTTAGAGTGAATTTGGCTAACGCGCGACTCCGTCACTCCAATAATATCTGCGATTTCACTCAGTTTAAGTTTCTCAAAATAATACAGACTGACAACTTGTTTTTCCCTAGGTTTAAGCCCGTCAATAGCTTCAGCGATTACACGCTTACGTTCTTCGAGATAAATCCGTGTGTCCACTCCGCCTGAATTACCAGCAACCCCCTGCCCTGCTGTGTTATAAAGGCTGATATTATCTTCATACAAAAGTTCTTCAAAAGAGAGCGTGTTAGTCATCGCTGTATCGGAAAGCATTTTCGTAAACTGAGCCTCCGAAAGTCCCATATACTCCGCAAGTTCTGCATTAGTAGGCGTTCGGTCGAGTTTGTGATACAAAACACCATACGCCTCATCCATCTTTTTCCCGAATTTACGTACGCTTCTCGGAATCCAGTCCTGCTTTCGGATATAGTCAATAATCGCACCTTTGATTTTAAGTGTCGCATAGGTTTCAAACTTGACACCGCGCAATACATCAAAAGTCTCCACCGCTGAAATCAAGGCGATTACACCTTCATTCACAAGGTCATCGACTTCATATCCCTTAGCGTACATATTTCTAAGAACAGCCGCAGTTTTGTTGACTAAATTCATGTGTTGTAACACGAGTTCATTACGGATTGTTACATCTGATGTCTCTTTGTATTTTTGAAATAATTCTTGATTGGTCAAAGGATTTTCCCTCCTTTGGCTTTATTTAAGTGCCTGTTCAGTATCTCATTTCATCACCCATAAAGTTCTATAAGCTCGCTTGAGTTTATTTTTATTCCCACATTTTCAAGGTGATGTTTTCTTTTAGTGTGCAAATCCAGCAGAAGTTTCTTACGCTCCTTGTTTGGAGCAAAATGCACTTTTTTATGACATACCGGACATAAAGAAATCACATTTTCGATAACATCAATCACCGTTTATGATTCTATGAGTTGTCATCAAAACCTCTCCTTAACATTACGAATCGCTTTATTGAAAGTTCGGGGGGTAATACCCCGACGCTCTGCGTCAGTTCGTGCGAGCGAAGCGTGAAGGGTGAAGGACTGCCCTGCGGTGTTACCGAACATTTTAATCAACTAAATCTATAATTTTTAAAGAAGTGAGCGAAATATCCATCATTATTGGCAACATCTCCTCAATCGTCCATTCAGTTGGTTTTGTATAAATAGATACTGCCTGTAGCATAACAAGCTTTTCGTCAATAGGAATAGATATATTTTCACAATTATTTTGATTGATAGGTAAACTATAATTTGCAGCTGTTAATCTATCAATTCTATTCAACAAAAGCATATCCATGTTTCAGCAAATGTGCGTTTATAAAAGTCTTGTTATCGAGATAAAGATACGCTGGCAAAAAGCCATCATCACATTGTAAACCCTGAGTTTTATCTTCTTTTAAGAAAACTTTTCTTCCCTTAAACTTATCCGTACATAAATTCAATAGCTTGATTTAGTTTTGAAACATCATTTTTGAAAAATAGTTTACAGCTTTATCATGTTTCTGTGCTTTTTCACCAAATATTTCTTTTGGACCTTGTCCTTTTATTTTTTCTTTAGTTAATCGGTCAGTTTGTCTTTTCATTTTTGTCCCTTCCTACTTACAACATTTGTGTCTAATCAAAATTCTGAAATATGGGCATTTGCCGTTCACCGATAAATCTTTTCCATCATTACCTTTGCGAAATCCAACTATTTCAAATTGTTCTGGACAATATTTGTGGAGAAAAGAAATAGGGACACCCATTACGCCATCATAATCCGAAGGAATAGCATAGGTAAAAGGAACTTCAATCGCATCGTAATTGTCATATTTGTCGTAGATTTTTTTGCCTCTGATTGCTTTGTGGTTACTATGCTTAAAATTTTCCTCCATTGTCATAAGTTTAAGTTTTTTATGGCGACGACCATGTTCAAGATTTGTAAGCCAGATGGTGTTATTTGTAGAAACTATTCTATTACCGTGTTCATCTATTCTTGCTTCAGAACCATTTAGCGGATAATGTTTTGGTACTATAAATCCCTTAAAACTCCTCCCAAAAGCTAACCCCATCCACATACAGTTGTTTTTAATTAAAGGAAAAATTTCTTTGTAAGTAATCGCATTCATATTACTGATGAGCAAAAACTTTTTCTCATACTTCATAAGTTGCCCCACGTATTCCCTAAATAGAGAAAACGGTGGATTAGTAACGACAATATCAGCTTCTTTGAGAAGTGCCACACACTCATCAGAGCGAAAATCACCATCGCCATTTAATCGAGTCAAGATATTTTTCTTATTTCGCAAAAGCCATTCAACATCTGGTAAACCGACAGCACCATCACCAGTATAATCATCGACCTCAGTAATAACAATTTTGTGAGGAGCTTTTGTAGTCTTGTTTTCTACTGATTCGTCATCAAACAAGGAAAGCTGCGTATTCGCAATCGGCGAACCTGAATAACAAGTCGCAATCAGCTTTTTCAAACCCCACGAATTAAACCCCATCGCAAAATACTTAAAGAAATTACTCTCGTAAGGGTCATCACAATTACAGAGAACAACTTTTCCTTTGAATTGTTCTTTATAGTACCGCAACTCTTTTTCAATATCTACTAATTGTGTATAAAACTCATCTGATTTTGCTTTTTTCGCTTTATCGAGCGTTCTTGTTGCCATGTGACACTCACCCCCTCGTCTCAAAAATCAGCTTCAAACATTACTGCCCTTGAGCGTCCACACCACTAGTCAATTCTTTATTACTCATCAAATCTTAACTGTTTGCCTTGCTCTTCAACAATTTTTTTAGATTGTTTTGTTACCCTTACAGTAGGCATTTCAAATCTTGCACCATTTAACATATCCCCGATTTTAACAATTTTGATTACTTCGATTTCTTTTTGATAGATATCACAATAATAAGTTCCTGCATTTACAGCATATTTTATCATTGGAGCGGTCGGTTCTTGTAAAGTCAAGAATATACCACATACAGCTTTTTCTATTTGTATCACACTATGAAAATCACGTATATCTCTTTCGCCTACTTTTCCCGATTTAACAGAGAATAAAACCAAACTTGGGTTGTATTTATCGTCTAAAATACGCAATCTACCGTCAATTCCGCCGTCTGCACCTTTTTTATCATTTGGAATTGCATTATCATTTGAGTATGTCAACACTGCCCACATTTCAAACTCTTTACGTAATTTATCGCTTTCTTTTGCCAACGCATGAGCAGACTTCATGTCAAGCGGAACGCCTTTAATGTTTTTGTTTTGGATTATACTTTCGCCATAAGTATCAATTAAGCGTTTCTTAATCACATAAATGCTTTGATATGTTATGTCAATTCCTATCCATTTACGATTTAATCGCTGTGCTACTGCTATTGTAGTTCCGCAACCACAGTAACAATCTAAAACCACATCACCCTCATTACTACTTGCTTTTATTATGCGTTCTAATAGCTTTTCAGGTTTTTGTGTCGGATATCCTAGTTTTTCTTTGTTGCTCCCTGCTAATATTGAAATATCCCATACATCTCTTGGTATTCCATGATTGATATTAAACCCTTTATTTTCATCTGTTGTATCGATTATCGTAGTCTTACTTCCTGCAAAATGCTTATTGCTTACAAATCCGTTTTCATCTGCATATTTCCCCCAACGCTTTATTGTGCTTTCGCTTGGTGGAAAGTCTTTTCTATCGGGATTAAAATATGAATTTTTACCTTTTGTATAGAAAAATATTACATCATGGTCTTTGCCAAAATGAGATTTTAGTACTTTTAATGTTGACCTATAACTCCAAATTATCTCATTCTTAAAATCGCCACCTTGACTGCAAAATACAGCATCAAGCAACAATTTCAAATAATGACTTGCAGTAGTATCGCAATGCAAATAAAAGCTCCCTGTCGGCTTCAAAACACGATGTATTTCAGCTATGCGTAATGTCATTGAAACTATATATGCAAGCATACTGCCTTTGCCGAGTATCTTTGTCAATCCCTCAATCAAATCTATTGCTTGGTGAGGGAGTTTGTGTTTGTTTAACATTATTTCGTTTAATGATTTAACAGATTCAACATCCCAATCCCACTTATCTACAAATGCTAATACTTGTGCTTTATCCTCTGTCCCTATGTTGTTATAAATTTGATTGTAATTTCGTTTTGAATTAAATGGCGGGTCTATATAACATAAGTCAACGGTTTCGTCTTTAATATATTTACGCATTATGTCAAGATTATCTCCAAAGTATAATTGAGGATAATTCATACCGCACCCCCCTCGTCTCAAAAATCAGCCTCTTACATTACTGCCCCTGAGAGTCCATACCACTAGGAAGTCCGCCAGGCAACCCTTTATTACCAAGAGTAATATTGCCGATTGACTGAATCTGAACAATACTATCGATTTCATTATAAGAAAGCACAGTAATCCCTGGTATAAATTGTTCAACCAATTTCTTATAATACACACGAACAATCGGGCTTGTGAGAACGATTACTTGCGGTATAACATCACGAACTTTGTTGATTTCTTCGGTAGATACAGCCATAATTTCCTGAATAGTATCAGGGTCAAGTGCAAGATAACTTCCTCGGTCAGACTTTTTGACGTTTGCGATAATCGTATCTTCAATCCGTGGGTCGAGGGTGATTACACGAAGCGAGTTAGCTTCAGCGAATCTCCTTGTAATCGTACGTTTGAGTGCTTGACGAACGTATTCAACCGCAATATCAATATCTTTGAGCGACGCAACATTTTCCGCCAACGATTCAAGAATCGTCTCCATATCACGAATAGGAATACCCTCTTTAAGCAACATACAAAGAACTTTTTGCAGGTATCCAATCGATACAATGCTTGGAATAAGGTCTTCCACCACGGCAGGATTGCTTTCTTTCATGTTCTCTACCATAGTTTTAACATCTTGGCGCGACAGAATTTCATGACAGTGTGTCCGCACGACTTCTGACAAATGAGTAATCATTACAGAAACAGGGTCAATTAGAGTGTAACCCGCAACGTCAGCGACGACTTTTTTGTCCTCACTAATCCAGCGTGCAGGAATACCAAACGCTGGCTCAATCGTATCAATACCCTCTACTTGATTAACAACATCTCCATTATCAATCGCCAAATAATGGTCGGTAAGAATTTCACCACGTGTGACTTCTTCACCCTTGATTTTAATCAGATACTGGTTAGGGTTGATTTCAGGATTGTTGCGCATACGAACAGACGGGAAAACCATTCCCATTTCAGTGGCAAACTGCTTTCTGAAAAGAACCACACGTTCAATAGTACTACCGCCACTCTTTTCATCTACCAAGTGCAGTAGCGAGTACCCGAATTCCATCTCAATTTGCTCAACATTAAGTAACTTGAACACATTATCGATATTTCGATAATATCCCTCTTCACTAGCACTGCCATTAGCAGGCATAGCCTCCATTTCATCCATCTCGACTTGTTCGGCTAAGACTGCGTTTTCAATTTCTTGGCGTTTTAGCATTCTGCTAATCATGTATCCGAATATAATCAAAGACGTACCAATCAAGAATAAAATCATTCTCGGGAAACCTGGTAAAGCCATCAAAGCCAACACCGTCATACCCGCAATGTACATAATAGTCGGATTTTGGGTAAACTGTCTTCTTACATCAAAGTTGAAAGAACCTTCAGTTCCCGCTCTCGTAACGACCATACCAGTCGCAGTTGAAATCATAAGTGCTGGAATCATCGACGCTAATCCATCACCTACCGTCAAGAGGAAGTAGATGTCAGTAACATCGCCAAAAGTCATTCCATACATAACCATACCAATTATACCGCCCGCAATCAAGTTGACGAGGGCTGTGATAATCGACATAATAGCGTCACCTTTTACGAACTTAGTAGCACCATCCATCGCACCAAAAAAGTCAGCCTCACGCTGAATTTTTGAACGACGGATTTTCGCTTCCTCATCAGTAATAGCACCAGTATTGAGGTCAGCGTCAATCGCCATCTGTTTTCCTGGCATAGCGTCCAAAGTAAATCGTGCTGCAACCTCCGATACACGCTCTGAACCCTTAGTGATTACGAGGAAGTTGGTTATTACAATGATTATAAATACGATAAATCCGACAACAGCATTTCCGCCCATTACGAAGTTACCATAAGTCGCAATTACATTACCCGCCGCCGTTTCGCCAGTAGTTGCAGCATTAGTAAGAATCAGACGAGTGGTGGAAATGGTTAATGCTAATCGAAAAACCGTCGTAATCAGAAGAATAGACGGAAAAATCGAAAACTCAAGCGTTTCCTTGATATACATGGTCATAAGCAAGATAATAACTGCAAGAGACACATTTATAATCAAGAAAAAGTCAATCAAAGTGGTAGGAAGTGGTATTACTATAGCAAGCACAATTACAATGACAAATACTGCAAATATATTATTTAATAGCTTTTTAATCATGCTACAGTAAGCTCCTTCATTAAAATATTATTTAATATTATTGGAATTATTATTTTCATCAGCATTTTCGACACTCGGATTATCGAGTGTAATCCCTTTCGCTGTGTACATATCGGTAAGGATAATCGCAATCGCATTATACAAAGACGGTGGAACTTCGTCACCAACTTCAACGGTGTCATACAACTCGCGTGCTAACGGACGGTTTTCTGCAATATACACTTCATTTTCTTCACCTATGTTGATGATTTTTTGTGCTAACGAATCTTTACCTTTGGCGAGTACTTTTGGTGCAGACAGGCTAGTTTTTCTGTCATACTTAATTGCAACAGCAAAGTGAGTCGGGTTACGGACAATCACGTCAGAATCAGGGACACTTTCAAGCATACGTTGACCAGCAATTTCTCGCTGCTTTTGTTTGATTTTGCTTTTAATTTGCGGGTCACCCTCAATTTGTTTATATTCGTCTTTAACTTCCTGTTTAGACATTTTGAGCTTTTTTTCATACTGCCACCACTGGAATATATAGTCACCAATTGAAATGAACGCAATAATCATCGCAATCAACATAACTAACGCAAAAATCTGCTGTGCGGCGTACAACACACCTTGTTGTGGCATACTATCGAGAAGCCGGTAATAGTCATTCATGTTACCGTAAACTCGAAAAAAAACCAGTGCCATAACCGCCGAAATAACAATCATACCTTTTACGACATTCACAAGCGTTTGCATCGAGAACAGCCGTTTAGCACCCTTAATCGGGTCAAGTTTAGAGAATTTCGGTCTAAGCGGTTTCATCGTGAACAAACCACGTGTCTGAACTACCGAAACCAATACTGGAACTAAAAACCCTACTGCTAACAGCGGTGCTAAAATCAGAACAAAAGTCCTCATCACAAAACGTGCTGTTTCCATAAAATCTTCTATTTGTAAAGAACGCTCAAACCCAACTCGTTGAAACGATTCATACGTTGCCAGTTGCCAGACATCAAACATATATCTTCCCACAATAAACAGTGTGAAAAAAATCAAAAGAATAAAAAAAGCCGTTGAAATTTCCTTGCTTTGAAGAACGTTACCCTCTTTTTCACGAGCATCTTTACGTTTCTTCGGCGTGGCCTTCTCGGTTTTTTCTTGTCCGCCACCTTCTCCCACTTATCTTACCCCCCAAGCATATGCATTGTTTCAAACAGATTTTCAAACATTATGTCCATTATATTACGGAGAAAATCTGCCATTGCTGGTGTAATTGTCACAACCATAAACAAACCCATCATAACTCTCATCTGGATATTTACGATAAAAATCTGGATTTGTGGAACAGCTTTCATGATAACACCAACGCAGATTTGCAAAATCAATTGTGCTACAATTAAAGGCATCGCCATCGTGACCGCTAAAATCAGAATTTGTGCAAAAAAATTCGATATATTGTACGAAAAATACAGCCAGTTATCACTAAGTTCAAACCCGATTGGTATAATCTCATATGAGAGGTGAAATAACCTTATATAACTAAGATGTCCGCCCGCTATAAAGAAATATAAGACAAAAATATAATGATACAAACTCGCCATAATCGGCATTGTTATTCCAGTTGTTGGGTCAAACATTTCTGCCAACGCCAACATCATTTGATTGTCCATAAGTTTTCCGCCTAAAATTATGACAGAAAGCACCATGTTCACAATAAACCCGAACACAAATCCAAGTGCCGCCTCCAGAATCAAAACACCAACAAAATGCGGGATTGACATCGGAATAAATCCAATTACATCTCCGATTGAACCCACCATAACAAAAGTAAGCACAACCGACATCGCAATACGAACTTGAACGGGAACTGTTCCACGGCTCAATATAGGGTTGAATATGAAAATCCCGGTAACTCGTGCAAAAACAACGAGTATGCCGACAAAGTTATATAAAATTAAATCCCATACTTCTTGCACAATATTTCCGCCATTTCTCCGCCATCTCTAAGAGCCTGTTCAATATCTCCAAACGAGCGGAATTTCGATTAAATTTTTCGTTAGACAAGGCGAAATTTTTGCGAATATCCATTGATATTTAAGAAAATTTCAACGCAGTATGACGGCAAATTTACCGAAAATTTCGCCGTGAGCGAGATATTGAACAGGTTCTAAGCTATTATTCCCAATAATACTACATTTTCGACTTTTTATAAACCTACTTCCGACATTCGCCCAAAAATAAAAGTAACATAATCTATAATCTGTTGCATCATCCAAGGACCAAATACAAGAAGTGCAATCGAAATCCCAATTAATTTCGGAGCAAAAGACAATGTCTGTTCTTGAATCTGTGTCGCCGCTTGTAAAATTGCGATTACAAGACCTATTCCCATCGCTGCAATCAACATCGGGGCGGCCAATCTAAAAGCAAGCCAAAGCCCAGCAGTAAAAATTTCTAATACTATTTCCTGAGTCATTTTTCCACCTTTTCTGAATTTTGACTAACCCGAATTTTCTCACAAATTTTAATTTTTGCAATGACTTGCAAAACTTGTCCAAATTTTGAATAGCACAGCTACGTATTAAACGATTCAACAATCGTTCCAATCAACAATTGCCAACCATTCACAAGTATAAATAACATAAGTTTGAACGGCAACGAAATCATCGCTGGAGGAAGCATCATCATACCCATCGACATAAGCGTTGACGCAACTACCATATCTATAATCAAAAACGGAATAAATAATAAGAATCCCATTTGGAACGCTCGTGCAAGTTCGCTTATCATAAAAGCTGGAATAACTACTCGCAGTGGCAACTGTTCCCGATAATTATATATGTCGATGTTATTCGTGAACTCATACATATACACGCGTTCACCAGAACTGTCATAATCAAACAAAGTCAGTTCTGCCATATCCATAAAGAAACGCAAACTATCATTAGAAGTTTGGCGTAACATAAAAGATTTCAGAGGTTCACCTGCAGCTTCAACCGCTTCCCATGCTGTGAGTTCGCCATTCACGTGTGGACGATAAGCCTCATCGTTAATTTCGGCGAACACTGGCCACATTATGAACATAGTCAAAAATAAAGCCAACCCGACCAAGATTTGATTCGGTGGTGTTGACTGTGTACTCATCGCATTTCGCAAAAAACCTAATACGATTATAATCCGCGTAAACGACGTCATCATCAAAAGAATCGACGGTGCAACAGATAAAATCGTAATTAAAAGCAGAATTTGCAACGGTTGTGAGCCATCTACCCCAATTAAGTCATACAAAGCAGAACCCATATCGGGTGCATTTTCATCGGTAGTTTCAGTGGAATCATCAGTTTCGCTCGATTCTTCGCCGTCATCACTGACCACACTTCCATCGCCTACAACATCGGCAATTCCATTATCATCATTATCAGCCGCAGTAGGAGTTGTTGCAAAAATCGGCAGTGTAAACGCTACAATCACCAAAAAGACAACAACGGCTAATGAAACCCCTGTCTTACAAACTCTAAGAAATTTTTTAGTCTTCTGTGTTTGCACTGTTCACATCTTCTTTCTTTTTTTCTTGATTTGTTTGGCTTTTTTTCTTGATTCCCATACTCGCCGTCACAGTAGAAAGTATGTCAGAAAAAGGCATTACGTTTTGACCAAATTGTGTGTTGTTAAATGCTGTGCTGATGTATTCTTCTTCAGTTACATCTAAGTCAGCGAGTTTTTCGACTCTTTGAGCCGAAACACCAACTAAGACAAGTTTTCCGCAGACCGACACCACAAGCATCATCGAATCACGCCCTAAACCCACTTTGTCGATTACACGCAAACGCCCACCAGATGTGGTAATCCGTCTGTTAAGCATCCTGAGTCCAAAAAACAGCAGGAAAAACAGACCTAATACCCCCAACAGTGTCACCATCATTGTCAAAAATTGAGGCATTTTCACCTCTCCTTAAAATATAGCGTTGTTATATAGCGAGTTAAAATGTTCCAGTAACTAACACCACTGGGCAAGCCCTGCACCCCTCTCGCTTCGCTCAAGAAAACCGACGCACAGAGCGTCGGGGTATTACACCCGAACTTTCAATAAAATGCTTCGCATTTTCAACTTAACCAATTATAAAAAAACAGCTAATAATAGAATAAGGGGAAAACCACCATATGTGTCCCTCCCCTTGGTTCTATTATTACGTTTAGGAATATTATCCTAAAATTTTAGTAACAGTCTGTAAGATTCTGTCTGGTTTGAACGGTTTAACGATAAAGTCAAGAGCACCAAGTTTAATCGCTTCTACAACCATCGCCTCTTGCCCCATCGCCGAACACATGATTACTTTTGCAGATGGGTTTTTGGTTTTAATTTCAGATAACGCTTCAATACCAGTTTTGTTAGGCATGGTGATATCCATAACTACAAGGTCTGGGCTTTCTGCATCGAACATTTGACAAGCTATTTCACCGTCAGCCGCCTCAATAATATTAGTGAAACCATTTTTAGTCAACGTATCACGAATGAGCATTCTCATAAAAGCAGCATCGTCAACTAGTAAGATTTTTTTATCCATTTTTCTACCTTATACCTTTCTGTCTTTCTTACAAAGACACGAGATTATTTTGAAACCTTGTTGCTATAGTCTTTTGATAACTTGTTTTGGTTTTGACTTGGCTTCGAGGGTCGGCTGAAACGCCCCTACAGCTCTTGTTTGGCTATTCCTTGCCTAAAGAATCCATGAATTTTGATTTGATGATTTCGGTGATTCTCACGGCGAAATTATCATCAATTACTACCACATCGCCTCGGGCAATCAAGTTTCCGTTTACAACGATATCAACAGGAGCACCTGCCTGACGTTCAAGCTCGATAATAGTGCCTTGTGCGAACTCCAAAATTTCTTTCACACGTCTTCTTGTTTTGCCGATTTCTACTGAAATTTGCAACGGCACGTTCATAAGCAGTTGTAAATTATCTTTTTGTTCGCTTGGTAAGTTTATGTCAAAATTCTCAAATTGATGCAATTGAGCGTTTTGAATGTTAATCGGCTGTTGCATCGAATTACCTCCATACGGCTGTTGATAATATCCATAAGGTGCTGCCCCCATCGGCATCGTTCCTTGTGGTGGCGGATAAGCTCCCAGCGGTGGTGTCCCTCCTGGCGGCATTCCTTGTGGAGGCGGATATCCACCTCCTTGTGCTGGCATTGCACCAGCTGCTGGTTGCTGAGTTGTTGCTGCACCTCCAGTTTCTACAGATGGAGCAACTTCTGGTTTTGCTTCTACTTCAGGTGGTTTATTGATTTCAACAAGACGGTCTGATAGTTCCTGAACTAATTCGCTTCTCATCACAGTCATAAATTCGGAGTCAATTATATCTTCAATCGTTAGATGAAAGTTTACAGTCACAACTTCTTCGTCCTCTGCAAACTCCTCAGGTTCTACCGATGAAAAATCAATTGAATCCATTACTCGTGGTTCAGGAGGTGAAATGTCAATATTCATATCAAGGAATTTAGACATCGCCGTTGAACATGAACCCATCATTTGGTTCATAACTTCTGATACCGCACTAATGTTTAGCTCATCGAACTCAAAGTCTGGTTGGAGTTCAAGGGGTTGCCCCATAAGCTGATTCAAAATCATCTGAACATCATCTTGTTTCAACAACATGAGGTTTGCACCATCAATGCCTTTCGTGTAGACAATCTTCACACAAATAGCAGGTTCGAGTTCTTCCCTCTTTAATTCTTTAACTTTCTCAACGTTTACAGTAGGGGTGGTGATTAGTACCTTGGCATCGAGTAGTTCGGAAACAGCTGTTGCCGCACTCCCCATACCGACGTTCATTATTTCGCCGATTGCATCTTTTTGAATATCCGTAATTTCAATATTCGCCATTGATATGTTCGCTCCCTTTCATTTGTGTTATACGACTTTGGGCATATTTTCTGATAGTTCTCATTATATTTCGCATACCACGCATTATTTTTAATACTTTGCGATATATTCACGACACATCAGAGGTCGTCACGCAACACGTTTTCGATTTTAATCGCTTTCTTGCTGTTGAAAATGCCGAGCTTGCCATCAAACCACGTTTGCCCGCCAATATTCAATTCTATATTACCGTCAATTCCTTTTCCGAGCGGTATTATGTCGCCAGTTTGCAAATTCATCACGTCAATCATATCAAGGTTAGTTTCACCCAAGACAGCCGTAACGTTAAGTAATGACTGTGAAAGTGTGTTAATGATACTTTCTTTGCGTTCTTCTTCGCGTGCAGCATCGCTTTTCCTTGCACCTTTAGAACTAAACGTTGCATATTTTTGCATCAAGCTATCAAGCTCAAGTGCGGGAATACACACCGAAACAACCGCTTTGGCATCGTTAATGTGAACCTCTAACACGGCAATCGCCATCGCATCATCATAACCTATGCTCGAAATAGCACGCGCGTTAGTTTCGATTCGATTGAGTTTCGGCGTTACACTCACATAGTTTTCCCACGGCTCTTGCAAGGTTTGCACCATATTACCAATAATACCTTTCATCACACTGATTTCAATTTCAGTGAAATCACGGTCGGCTTCATCGCTCGCACCCCTACCACCTTGTAGACGGTCAATCATAGTATACGTAATCGAATTAGAAAGCTGAACGATTGCCGTAACATCATCAACATCGTCATCGCCTTCTATGCTTAGGCTTGCAAGCCCCATCATTACATAATCTGGCAAAGCGTTATTGAACTCGTAATACTTTTGCTCCTCAACCGAAACCAAGGAAACTTTACAGTAGAGCCGCAACAACCCTGTGTAATATGACGACAAAAGTCGTGCATAGTTATCGAACACATTGTTTAAGACTTTTAGACGCTCTTTAGTCAGCTTCTTAGGTGACTTAAAGTCATAGTCTTTCACCGTGCCTTTACTGTCGACAATCGAGCCTATATCTCCTCCAGAAGCACCGCTTAGCATAGCATCAATTTGTTCTTGCGTAAGAGTATCTGCCAACTTACTTCACCGCCTTTTCACAATCTACCGTCATAAGACGGCTCTAAACACCCCCACCTTGCAGGCGGAAATCATAGTTTTGTTTGTTTTATAGTTAATCTGCGTTTCCAACTATATTTTCCATGTCTGTTACATCTTTTAAGACTTTTAGACGCTCTGTCGTCAGGCATGAGTTCACGGAATCGTTGGAATCGCAAAGTCAAATCCACGCCCATCGCCAGGAGTAGGTTCTGGAACTTCAAACACTTGGTCTAAAGCTGAACCGTATCTCTCGCGGATTAGTTGGTAAATATGTTGATTTCTATCAATCGTTGTAGGACAAGGACGCCTGTTTCCATGCGGTCCAGTCGTAATCAACGGGAAGAGATAATCAAACTCTAACATATCGAGCATTGCAACAGTATTTTCAGGCATATACTCGTTACGAGACAAAATCAATTCAACACGCCTATTACGGTCGTTGCTCGAAACTGTCTCAGTCGGGTAATGTGGATTAAACGGTCCATGACCAACTGGCAAAAACTTTTCCGAACTAACCATATTCAACTCATCATCTAAGTATATAGTCACTGCAGTGGCACGATTTGCCGAAAGCCTCCAGTGGTTCATATCACCCCACGATGATACGCCTGGTGGTGCTGGTGCTGTATGACCAGCTACTTCAGCGTTTGCAATAAATCTATTTATCGCACGAATCCCAGGTGCGATTGTCGCCAACGCAGCCTGCCCCTGTGGGAGCAACGTGTAACTCTCGGGTTCAAACATGATTTCATCATTAAAACGAATATGCATTCGCCCTTGATTCATCTCGACTGAAACATCTTGCGTTAAATCGGCTTCGCTAATCGCTTCAGCTACCCAGTTGAACAAGTCATCAAAAGTCATAGGAAACGTTCCCGGAATACCAGGGGTTTCACCCTCACGTGCTGGGTCATCTGGACCAGTATTGTCATCTTGTTCGCCTTGAGGTTCTTCAGGTTCGACAACAACTCTCTCAACCACATCCCCAGAAAGGCTTGCGAACGATCGTAAAATCCACTGCATTCTATTTTCATCGGGGACTGAGGCAGTATACATCATAACAAAGAAGCAAAGGAGCAGTGTTACCATGTCTGCGTACGTATTCAACCAACCATCAGTTTTTGCAGGTGGTTGTGGCTGTTTTTTTCTTGCCATAACTTTACCTTCCTCATTTCCTACTTATATAATTATAACATACTTATTGCGAAAATGCAACAGTTAATTTTCGCCTTAATAATTTGAGAAGATTTTAAGCCTCAGCTTCTTTCTTCTCAGATTTTGCAAGCATAAACTCAAGTTTTTCTTTAATCAAACGTGGGTTAGAACCTGCCGCAATCGACATTACACCTTCAACGATGAGCTGCATACAGAAAACTTCTTTGTCGTGAGTGTTTTTCATAGCACTTCCCCATGGTGCAAACACAACGTTACCAAGTAATGAACCGTAGAAAGTTGTAATCAAGGCAATCGCCATAAGAGGACCTAATTGGTCATCTCCCCCCTCATTACCTAACGAAACAAGCATCAGTACAAGACCTACAAGCGTACCAATCATACCAAACGCTGGACCGAGCGCCAACCCTTTTTCAGCAAAGTTCCAAGCGATTGAGTGTCTATCGGTCATAAACTCAATTGAATCTTCAAGCATTGCACGAACTTTATCAGGGTCATTAGCGTCAACAATCAGCATAATAGCCTGTTTTAGGAACGGGTCTTCACAAGTATTAGCACCGTCTTCAAGAGCGAGTAGCCCTTTACTACGTGCAGTTACTGCGAACTTATCAATCTGTTCTATGTATGCCCGAGGGTCATACTTAGGCGGGAAAATCGTGATTTTAAGATACTTCGGAATATTTTTGAGTGTCGAAAGCGGGAACGATGCAATCAAACACGCAAACGTACCACCGATAACGATTAGGATACTTGGAGGGTCAATGAACAGTTGAATCTGATGAAAACCACCTTCACCACCGTTAAAGATACCGAATATAACCATTCCCCATGCGATTATACTACCTACTATAAACGTAATATTCATGCTTTTTTTCCTCTTCTACTTTTAGTGAATTATTAGCGAATTTATTAAAGCCTTTAACAAAAAGACTATTCACTTTGATTTTTATTGTGGTTTTCCACGTGATTTTCGTTACGATTCTTGCTTCGCATCCTGCGTTTTGAGTTTCGATTAAACTGAATAACTTTGTCAATAATTTCGTCAAGACCTTCAGACACGATATAGGTATGTCCGTTATTCATGGTGATTACCGTGTCTGGAGTTTCTTGGGCTATTTCAATCATATTCTCGTTAATAAGAATCTGTTTTCCACTAATTTTAGTCAATAATATCACACGCATAACCCCCTTTTGCCTCTAAACACTGAGGAAGATTCCTCAAAAACCCTTCACCCTGCGGTGTAGAACCTTCTTATTCTCTACTAAAGGGTTAAATAATGTCACAGAAGTATGTAAGATGTAAGGAGCGAAGCAAAGCTCCACTTACGGACATTTTGTTTAGCTCCTTACACTACCAAAAACCTAAGTTTATCGTTTCAGATTAACAAGCTCTTCGAGCATTGAGTCAGAAACAGTTATAATACGAGAGTTAGCCTGGAATCCACGTTGTGTGATAATCATATCCGAGAACTCTTGCGATAAGTCAACGTTTGACATTTCGAGAGCACCTGAAATGATTTGAGTTTCAGCCTCATCACGTGGGATTCTCACTTGAGCAGGTCCCGAAGCAAGCGTTTCTACAAAGTAAGAAGTACCTACTTGGCTCAAGCCCGCTGGATTAACAAACTCAACAATATCTACACGCCCGAGGAGCAGTAGTCCGTGTACTGGATGTGCACCATAGATTACACCATCTCTATCAATAAAGATGTCAGCAGTATCAGCAGTCTGCTCTGAGTGGAATGCACCACCAGTTAGAGCGAGAGTACCAAGTCTTCTAAAAGCATCTTCAAAGAAGCTGTTTGCACCGCCAGACATACCAATTCTACGAGTAGTAGTTCCCATACCAGTAGTATCAAGAATATGTTCACCAGCATCAACCTGTACAGTTGATGGATGCATAATCGAAGTAAAACGGTCATCAGCTGGGTCGAGTGCAGTAATCGCACCCTCTTCACCAGCAGGAGCACCAGCAGTAACTGTTATCATAAAGTTTTCTCTACCAGCAGCAGCTCTATCAATTACTTCTTGTAAAGCAACCAAACAAACTTCATCATTAGGAACACGAACCGTTAGAACGTTGTTATTCCAAATAGCAGTAGGGTAGTTAAATCCAGCTGAATGGTCAGCGACAATATCAATACGGTATCTATTACCGAACTCACCCGGTTGTTCAATGTGGAAGAACAAACGATTTTCCAATTCTTCAGTAACAATAGCTTCCCACGCAGTAACGTGTGCTGCTGTTACGACGGCACCAGCAGTAGCAGCAGTACCACCAGCAGTAAGAATTTCCGCTTGTCTTGCAGTAAGGGTATTAGTTCCGTTTGCGGTAGGAGATGCTACTGTAAGTGCATTAGCAGTCCCTGGCATTTGGAAGTGATTGCCTGCATTTTGTGCAGCTGTTACCGCAGGAGTGCTAAGGAAATCAATTTCGATTTCAACAAGTGCTGGGTCAACCGCAACACCACCGATTCTAATCGCTTCACGTACTTGCTCTTGGAAGAGGTGTGAAACTTCTTCGATTACCGCTTGGTTAAACATAGCCACGTGTGAGTGAGTAATAGTATCACCAGCCGTCAAACCTAAGTTAAAACGGTCATTTAGGAGTGATATTATTTCCGTACTATATTCCATATCGCCGAATGTAGCAGTACCATCTACCCACGGGCGTGCATTTGAAACGTCAGCCGCAGTGAGGTCAGTCGATAATCCAAGCAAAGCACGAACTGCTGAAGTTTCAAAGTCATACGACAAGTCCATGAATACGTTCAAAGTTGAACCAGTCATAGTAGAGAACGGAGCATCAGACGGGATAATCGTAAGTGCTACGTTACCACCAGGACCAATTCCGCCCGCTCTAATAACAATGTCGTGATTATTATTATCGCTTGCTCTAAATGTAGCTGTGTGGCTCGCTTGAGCATCCTCAATATCAGGGATTCTTATGTTAATTCTTTGTTGCCCCGCCATAGAGTTGGTAGGGTCACCAGATACACCGAGAACAACGTTACCGTTAGGGTCAGTTAGGTTTCCGAAATCATCCAAAGAGAATCTACCTAGACGAGTGTAGAAAATTCTACCCATAGGGTCTTGTACTTGGAAAAAACCAGAACCTTCAAGAGCTAAGTCAAACACGCTGTCAGAGAACGTAATTCCAGACTGTGTCATAACCGTGCTAACCGTTCCGAGTTGTACACCGAGACCGATTTGCATCGGGTTTACACCACCCTGAGTAAAATCACCACCACTCGCACGTTGTCTTGTTTGATAGTACACGTCACGGAAAGTTACAGTTGAACCTTTGAAGGCAGTTGTATTTACGTTTGCAATGTTGTTACCAATTACGTCCATGCGTTGGTTATGGGTTCTAAGACCCGTTACTCCTGAAAATAAAGACCTAATCATATTAAAGATTTTCCTTTCATATTCCCCAAAATCTGCTTTTCAGTCAATCAAAGCAGAATGTCTCTTTTGGTACATCGCACCATCAGACCGACTTTTTTGAGGTTGTTTATTAAAATTTATTTCGCATTTTATTTGATTGCCGTTTTGCCTATATTTGCCTTCAAGCTAAAGCTCTCGTTTTGCTTACATTATAATAGTCGAGTCAATGTTAGTAAAGACACTACCTTGTAAATCTGCACCTGCCATAGTTGTAATAACTTTGTTGTTTTTTACGCTGACTACAAACGCTGTTGAATCAACTAAAACTAAAGCATCATTACTCCCTTTACTTGCTGCCAACTCAACTCCTCTGTTTAAGCGTTCGAGCTTTGAATTTGCTATTACATCGATATGTCTGCTCTCAATTCGACGCATTGCATGCCCTGAAAACTGCACACCATCATTCGCTTTAGCAAGAATATCAGCAAAACTCTCGCCGTTTTCATTCAATCGACTAGAATCAGCTTCGGTTGGTTTATTGTCATGAATAGCACCGACATTACCAGTAGTAACACTAATCTGCTGCCTGCTCTGCAAGAAGTCGTTAAGTTGCATAATAAAAGCACCTCCTTTACTATAATTTAACACTTGTTTTTTATAAAAATGATAGGGCACGGCATGATTTACCATGCCCTATATTTTCTTACTTAGCCATCACCAGCAACCGTACCACCTGGTACTTGAGCTGATTCATCGAAATCGCCAGCGGCTTCAGGCGGTTCAACGATTGATACAGAGCTAAGCGGATACGCAACACCTTCAATGATGACGTTGATTGTACCACCTCTGATTTCAACACGTTCAACAATTCCAGTTTCAGAAATTGCAGTTCCATGTTCGTTGATAATAGCGACTGTTACATACTTACCGATTAGGCTTGTAGCGAATGCACCGTTATCACCAGCCATGCCGTATCCTGGGTCTACTACCTGCATCACTCGGTCGAGTGGCCAACGCTGTCCGTTAATTACAAGGACAAATTCTCCACCAGTGAAATCAACACTCGAAACAATTCCAGTTTCAATCGCAAAACGTTCACCTGTTCCACTTGCAACTGATACAGTTCTGCCAATCATTGATTGTGCATAGTTAGCATTATTAAAGTACAACGCTTCCTGCTGAACTTGTAACGATGTGAAATTCGCCATATGCGATATAAAGTCCGTGTTAGACATAGGGTCTAACGGGTCTTGATTGGACATTTCCGCAATCAAAAGCTGATAGAAAGTATCAATCGAGATTTCGTTACGTCTGTCATCTGCTAAGTGTGCGAATCTCTCGCGGTTCTGGATTATGTTACCTACACTATCTAAAGTCATGCCGATGTCCTCCTTAATTTTATTTAGTTCGTTATGTCTTTTATCTATCTCCCATGTTTGTCCCGTGTTTGTCAACCTGCCATAAGTCGCATTTCCTCGACGATTTCAGCGAAACTAGCTGCTTTGTCCAAAGCATCCGCCTCATTTCCTTGGTCAGTACCTTCATCGCCTTGTTCAGAGCTTTGTTTGCCAGAACTACCCTCACCGTTTTCGAGATAATCAGACTTTGAGTCCAACTCATCAGCTATTTCAGTAGTAGCAACCACGACTTCATAACGTTCAACAGTCATTCCGGTAATCCCTACCATTGCACGCACCGATTCACTCCTTGTAATGAGTAAATCACGTGCCTGCAGCGTCGCAGCGGTGATGACCACCGTGATTTTTGAACCATCAACGAGGAGTTTGACTAAAACATCGCCAAGATGTTCTGGTTTGAGCATTACCTTAAATTCTTTGATTTCGCTCACTTGCAACATCTGTTCTTTAATCACAGAAGTCTGTGCAGTTTGCGTAGTCTGATTTTGAGAGCTATTTGCCAAATTATTCAGATTGTCACCCAGACCGTTTTTAGGATTACTCAGCAACGCCTGTTCGACTTGTGAAGCTGTTATAACAACATCTTCTTCCGAATACGCCAAAGCACCTTGAACACTCGTAGCAGTTTCGCTTACGTTCTTAGTATTTTGGGTATTTTGGGCATTCACAGAAGCACTAGCGTTTACATTTAATGCCTCAAGTTCAGAGACAATTGCTTCGCCAACTTGAGCTACAGCAGTTTTGTAAACTCCTGCATTTTCTGAATATGCTGAATTTACGGTTTTCGGGTTATTCACAACCCCTTGAACCGCTTTTGCCATTACTTCAGAGTTAGTTTCAAAACCAGTTGTCGATTGTGTAACTCCAGTAGCTAAATTAGCTTCAACAGTTTGTTTTTCTGTATAGGATTCTATATTTTCTTGATTGTTTCCTTCAAGATTCCCAAGTGCATTCGGCACTTCAAGGGAAACACCATCTTTGGTAAGCAATTCGGCAGACAAAATTTGCGTAGATTCTGATTCTCCAGATTTAAGCGAGTACAATGCCTCAGCTGCGATTTTCACAGCAGAAACTTCGTCCTCAGATTCTCCAGATTTTCTAAATCCAATCTCGCAACCATCTACGACATTTTTTTGAGTCGTATTGCTTTCCTCAGTCCCGATGTCTGAAACTTCATCACACAAAAATCCCATGTTAATGAATAACTGCTCAAGCCCTTGTTCAAACTCTTCCACTGTTGCAAACTGGTTTTCGAGATTTTCAACTCCGCCCAATTCAGCTAACAGATTTTGCAGATTCGATATTTCGATTGTATTCTCGTCAGAATTCCAAGTGTCACCCGATACCGTCATCTCTGGTAAAAAAGGCAAAACAATAGTATTCGCACAGTCACCAGTTATCCCCGTAACTGAAGCGTTTTCACAAGTAAGACTCATATCATCCAATTCTTGCACTACTGTAGACTCACCTTGATTTCCCCGAACATTCTCTTGGGAACTCTTTTGATTTTTTAGACAAGACATAAATTCTGAAAAAGACATTTCGCCAGCATTATCTGAATCAGCACCGAACTGAAGCCCATCAGCTCCTCCTTGTTCTGAAACACCAGCAAGATTTTGTGCCAAACCTGCCAGACCTTGTAACATTTTAATAGCATTACTATTCACGTTCATAATTAACTCACACCTCCTTTCTAAAAAATATTACTCTTTATTATACACTACTCTAAATAAAAAGTCAACCCTATTAAACACAATTTGCCAATAAATTTTGTATTTTTTTAATTTTCGTCATTTTGTTATAAATTAAGCAAATCTCAGCACAAAATTTGTCTATAATAGCTGTACAGCGATTTAGTTGTCATTGGATTTACTAATTTGATATTTGTTTTCTGAAGCGTTCACCACTCACAAATTCTTCTATGAACAACTCTTCCTCTTTCATTTCTGCATACTTATGCTCTTCAAACTGCCGTTCTTCCAACTTTTCGAGGGTGCTGACCTCTTTAGTCGCCTCGATTACAATTTGTAATTGTGTTTCGACTTCGACCTGTTTTAACGCAATTTCACGCTTTAGCTCATGTACTTCCTGCTGTTTGAATGTAATAAATCGCTTGCGTGCGGCAAAATCCGCTGGTGCTATGCTTTTTAGCATGGCATACTCAAGCTCGTTGCTTTTCATATCAACCAATCGCATTAACTCATCGAGTTTTAGCTTCAACTGATTAAGCTCCTTCTGCAAAATACCTAAGTTGTTTTTTTCGGATTCCAAGATTTGTTCTTTATAATTCTGGAGTTTTTCCATCGAAAACTGGAATTTTTTCATACACACCGCACCTCTCCAAAATACCAATTATAGACTACATTTTAAACCACTGCAGTTTGCCCTGCCCCCCCTGACGACGGCGAATAAGGCGAACCTTGTGCCTGTTGCAAGAGCTGTTCAGGCGTTGGTTGATTAGAAATACCAGCCCCACCCGACGCACCCAGCGTTCCAGACATCGCCCCAACTGGTCTTCGATTCCCAGCCTTATCAGCAACGACTACTTGTTTTAACATCGCAACTGTTTCATCTAAATCGAATGATTCATTAACTTTTTGTTTCAAAAATGCGTTTATTTCATCGATTTTGTCAATCGCTTCATCTAACTTGGGATTTGTACCCTTTTTATATGCACCGATTGTAATCAAATCGTAGTTATCATCATAAAGTGCCAACAAATCTCTTAGCCTGTTAGCTGCCTCATTATGGTCTTCCGGACAGATAATCGTCATAAGCCTTGAAATACTTCCAAGAATATCAATTGCTGGATAATGGTTTCGTGCTGCAATTTTCCTCGAAAGAATGATATGACCGTCAATAATACCTCTCACTGTATCAGAAATCGGCTCATTTGTATCATCACCTTCGACTAATACCGCATAAATTCCAGTGATACTACCAGTCTCAAAACTTCCTGCACGTTCAAGCAATTTCGGGAGTGCGGAATAAATCGACGGCGTATATCCGCGTGCAATAGGCGGTTCGCCAATCGAAAGCCCCACTTCTCTTTGAGCCATCGCAAATCTCGTCAGGTTGTCCATCATCAAAAGAACATCTTTGCCTTGTTGCATAAAATATTCAGCAATTGCGGTTGCTGTAAGTGGACATTTGTTTCTGAGCATTGCAGGCTGGTCGCCAGTAGCGACGACTACAACAGAACGTGCCATACCCTCATCACCAAGGTCATTTTCGATGAATTCACGAACCTCTCTCCCACGCTCACCTACAAGAGCTATTACGTTCAAATCCGCTTTAACTTTTCGTGCAACCATGCCCATTAGCGTAGATTTACCAACACCAGAGCCTGCAAAAATTCCAATTCTTTGTCCTTTACCAAGTGTAAGAAGTCCATCAATCGCTTTTACCCCCATCTCGAGCGGTTCAGAGATTTTGGGGCGTGTAAGTGGATTTACACTAATTCCAGTAATTGGTAAACTCCCTGTATATTCAATTTCACCTTTGCCATCGAGAGGTCTTCCAATTGCGTCAATAATTCGTCCAACTAAATCTGGAGTAGTTTTTACCATGAGTTTTTCGCCAGTATTGTCAACAATACTACCAGGTCCGATTCCTTCGATGTCGGTATAAGGCATCAGTAAAACTTTGCTTGAATTAAATCCCACAACTTCAGCATAGACAAATTCTTTCATATCTTTACTGAAAATTCTGCAAACATCACCAATGTTACAAGAAGGACCACTAGCCTCAATGGTCATACCGATAATTTTCTCGATTTTACCCATATTACGGCAGGAATCGAAAATATCTAATTCTTTACGGAAACCTCTTAAATCCATTCGTTCCTACCCTTTAATTTTTTCTTTACTTAGTCTTCACTTTCTTCGTCTGAATCAATTTCGTCTGGTTTTATCTTAGAATTAATTGAATTAATTACATTAGTTTTATCAACTAATTTTTTTTCAAAAGGAATATCCGCAGAAGCATTTCTGAACTTGCCTTTTCCTATATTCTCTATCATTTTAAGTTGCGTCTGAATTCCTGCATCGGTAATTTCGCTTCCATTATCCAAAATCAATGTGCCTTTAGGAGCATCTTTTAGAATTTCAAACTCAACCACTTGTTTAGTATCACCCAAATTCCCGAAAACGCGAGAAAGCTCATCTAAATCAACATTCGCCGATTCCTCGACATCGATTTTTGATAACGAAACTTTCACAAAAGCAGAACCCCTAAATCCACGTGCCGTTTCTTTAAGCATTTTCGATATAACAGACTTGTCTTTCTGGTTCAAACTGTTGGCTGTGATTTTGTTAGAAATCGTAAAAATCAAGTCAAACAACTGATTTTCGTACTCCTTAAAAATCTTGGCTTTTTCTTCCGGAATCCGTTCAAACGCCACTGTTAATTCGCGAAGCGTTTCGCCGCACTCTTCACGCCCTTTAGCAAATCCATCTTCGTGACCTGCTTTTTCACCAGCCTCATATCCGTCAGAATAGCCCGATTTTTCAGCTTCTTTACGAATATTTACTGCATCTTTTTCAGCAGCGTTTCTTACAAGTTCGGCGGTTTCAGTTGCCTCTTCAACCGCTTTGAACGAGTCAGCTTCAGCTTCTTCAAAAACTTTCTTGCATTTTTCCTCGTATTCCGCTTTCATTTGTGTACAAGCTTTTTTATGTTCAGCGACGATTTCATCAACGCGTTCTTCGAGTTTATCACGGTATTCTTGCTCAGTTTTTGCACGACGTTCAGAAGATGATAATTCTTTTTTCTGCGCTTTAACACCCGACTCATTCTCGCCATTATCAATTGAACGTGTTTTAATTGTTTCATTTGGCGAAAACATAATATTAGACGGTGCAATTCCGACTACACTGACAAAATCACCCTGCCCAGAACTCCCGGTCTGTTTGATAATACCACCCACAAAATCACACCGCCCTTTTACTAAATATTATTACTCCACAAAAAAGCCTTATTAAATCAGGCAAATCCTAATATAGGACTTTTCGTTGCTCCAAATGCCTCTGTTTCTCATCTGTCTACGGCAGACAACAAAAGCCTATTTCATTAAAAACCTAGGCAAATAATCGAGTTAAACAAGTTAGGCAACAAAATCGTCCGCACCACCGCGGTTAATTTCGAGAACATTCTCATCTTCCAATCGGCGGATTGTTGCAACGATTTTCTGTTGTGCTTCCTCAACATCTCTCATCCTCACGTTAGATAGGTATTCAACGTCAGTTTGCGTGGTTTCACGCATACGAGAAGACATATTTGCATAAATGATTTCTGCAACCTCTTGGTTTGAACCTTTGATTGCAACCGCCAAATCTTTTGCATCGATTTCTTTGAGGAACGTTTGAATAGCAATTGAATCGAGAAGTGCAATATCCTCGAAAACGAACATTTTTTTGCGAATCTCTTCAGCAAGTTTTGGGTCTTTTTGCAAAAGTTCGTCAAAGATGAATTTTTCAGTCGTTCTATCAACGCTGTTAAGAACATCAGCAACCCAACTAACACCACCGACTTCCATTGAATCCATGGTCGCAAGATTTGCATACTTGCGTTCGAGCGTTTGTTCAATCGATTTAACAACGTCTGGAGCTGCCGAGTCCATTCTTGCCATACGCTCAACTACATCAATTCTTATATCTTTAGGGAGTTCAGGCAATATAGCTGACGCTTGGTCGCTACGTGCGTAAGACAAAATGAGTGCAATTGTTTGCGGGTGTTCATTTTGAACAATCGCCAACAAGTTTTTGTAATCTGATTTACGAACAAATGCAAACGCTTTTGTTTTGAGTTGTTTAGTGATTTTATCAAACAACGCACTCGCTTGTTGTGAACCAAACGCTTTTTCCAAAACTTCACGTGCATACTCAACACCGCCCTCAGAAATAACTTTCTGGGTCAAACAAAGTTCATAAAAATCATTAAGCACAGCCTCAACTTGTTCTGAAGGCCAATAATCTAATTTAGCAACTTCGAGTGTCAAATGCTCGATTTCATCGTCCGAAAAGTGCTTGAATACAGCAGATGCGTTTTCTGCACCAATCGACGATAATACCAATGCCGCTTTTTGAATAGAAGTCATATTGACTTCAACAGGCTTCTTTACTTCTTCTGGCATTTCCCCACCATCCTTCACCCGAGTACGCAATAACAAACTCGCCACACGTACTCAAGAATTGTTTAGTTTTTACTAAGATTTTTGCCATATTCCATGTTAAGTTAAGAGTTATACTTAAGGTGTATCCTCGTCACGCAACCATGTTCTAATAAGTTGTGCGATGATTTCAGGGTTAGAGCGTGTGAACTCACGGATTTCACGTTTGAGTACAACATCTTTGGTTTCGTTTTCGTCTAAAAGGCTCGGCAAATCGAAACCTTCTGGTTCTTCTTGAAGAGGTTGGAACGAATCTTCTCTCAAATAGCCACTCGGACCATCGACCGCAGGAATAAATCCTCTTGCACGAACCAAACGCTTTTTCTTAGAATTAGATGTAGTAATCGCCAAAATCAACAGAATAATCAACAGGATGCCGAGTGGAACGATAATCCAAATCAAGACATTACGTGTGAAGATTCCATCTCTTCCTACTTCTGGTGGCGGAACAGGTGGGATAAAGAAGATTTCGGTAGCAAACGCAACCTCGTTTGCACCAGTTGCATTAGCAACAATTGCTTCCCATTCAGCCATTTGTGCTGGAGGCATTGGTTCACGATTTACTACTACCGATGCCGATACATTGCGAATTCGTAAGCCGTTATCACGATAAGTTTCAACTCGGCGGCTAATTTCGTAGTTCATTTCACGGAGATTTTCAAGGAAAAATTCCTCGCCCGCCTCAAGGTCTGGGATTGTTGGATAACCTGGTGCAATGTCAGAGTTACCAAAAGTTCCAACTGGACCACCAATTAAAGCAGTACCACCTGCCGCCATTTTTTCGACTATGTTTCTAATTACACCACGGTCAGTCCCTGCAACCGGGATAAATTCTTCACTTTCTACCGTACGGTCTTCGCTGTTATCTAAAATCGCATTAACCGCAAGAGAGTAGTTACCAGGACCGTACACCCTTTCAAGCAAAGGTTGCAAGCTACGCAAAGCGTTCTCGGCAATAAGCTCTTTGAAAGACGCTTCCATCGCCATACGTTGCTGAAGAAGTGCGAGTTCGGAGCCTGGGTCAGTAATATCATCAGTCCCTGGTATAAGCGGCATACCGTTACCATCAGTTACAGTAATATGGTCAGCATCAAGCCCTGGCACTGAGTTCAGAACAAACAAGTGAATACCTTCAATTTGGTCATTAGTAAGATATTCACCCATCCTAAGAGTTACTCGCACAGACGCACGCGACTCCTCACGATTGTTTATCATTACAAAATTTCTTGTTTCAGGCACATGAAGGATTACCTGCGAACGCTCAACTTGTGGGATTTCGTTTAAGTACTGTACAATCCAATCTTGCAATTGTTGGCGTTGTACTTCGGTAATCTGTGCACCAGTAGAGAACATATCGACACCGTCTCGCCAGATGTCATTGTTTCCGCCCGGCCTTGGCAATCCAGCTTCACTAAGCGCTCTTAAACCTGCCATTCTTTGATTTTCACGAATAAAAACTTCATGATTGCGATTAACACGGAATTCATCAATTTCCGCTTCAGCAAGTGCAATTTCCATCTGAAGTGCTTCATCACGGTCAGAAGCCCTAACAAGCAAAGACATCTCTGAGCTATTCAAAACTACTGTAAGTATAATCGCAGTCAAAATCACCGCTGCTGCTACTGCGAGCGAAATAATCTGGGTTCTACGAGAAATGCCTGTCCATTTATCTTTGGCAGATACATAAATCAAAGAAACCTTACCTTTGAATTTTTCCATAATCCTAACAATCTTCCTTTTCTTTCTATACAAAAATAGAAATAAATTTTGTTACTGTTTGCAAGTTAAGCTATAATCAGAATTGCAATCTCATAATTTCATTGTAAGCATCTAACACAGAGTTACGAACAGTTACGAGTAAATCTGTAGCAATTTCAGCTTTTGTGATGTTTAACATCATTTGTTCAAGATTATCGGTTTCGCCAAGCATAATCGCAATCCTGTCTTGATTAGCGACTTGGTTTGTGTCGATAGCATCGCTCATTACGCGCGAAAAAACATCAAGAAAAGTCGGCTGTTCAGTATCAATACGTGAACCAGCATCATTTTGATTGTTTGTGTTATTTGTAGGCGTTCCAATCGAACCCACATGAGTAGTTATAGGTATAATATTCATAATTCCACCTTTAATATTTTCAAAAATTTAAAATTTAGCGTTTTAGCCCTTGTTTGGCTTCCGTCGAGATACCCCACTCCAAACGAGCAAAGCCCGTTTTGCGGGGGATACTCTTGTTTTGCTTACCCTCTGCCCATAGTAAGGCTTCTTTGAGCCAAACTCGTAAGTGTGTTATACACCGATAAATTGTTCAAGAAAGATTGTGATGCCGCCAAAAAGTCCATTTGTTCTTCCGCCACATCTACATTTGGCATGAAGAAATAACCCTCTTCATTCGCATGAGGGTGAGTAGGGTCATATACTGGGGTGAACGGTGTTTGATGGTCTCTCACAACAGCAAATACCTGAACACCTCTATTCGTATTCAGTTCTCTTCTTTCTGCAAGAGTCATGTTAAGTATTTCGCCAAAAGCTCTATCGCGTCGCCTTGCATCTATATTCCTGAAACCTTGCACCTCACTAAATGTAGTGATTTGCCTTCTAAAAGGTTCACCTGCTTCAGTCATAGTAGTAGACGCATTAGCTACATTATGTCCAATTACATCCATTCTCAACCGCTGTGCCGACATAGCAGACACCGGAATAGTGAGATGTGGTAAAAAACTACCCGTTCCCATGAATTTACCCTCCTTCAAAATCAGTGCTTAAATACTTCTTGCAAACTTTCACTTGTTGTTTTTTCCGATTATTACTATACTTCTTAATTTGTTTTGTTTACTATTGTTTTCGCATAGCAGCCCTAAGCATTCTAAATTCCGCTTCAAGCTGAACCATCAACGATTCTTGCCTAAGTGCATTTTGACGCAATAAAGACGCTTGGAATTCAAAATCAACATTATTACCATCAGGTTGTCCACTTGTAATTTCATCTACAAATACATCATTTGTTCTGACATGAAGTTCTCTTTGAAATCTGTGGTCGGCGTTTCTATCCATTCTGTCGCGCAAAACTCCAGAAAAAGTTAAGTATCTTGATTTGAAACCAGGAGTGTCTATATTAGCAATATTATTAGCAATCACCCTCGTGTTAGCAGAGGTGAATTGCAAACCTTGTTCTAAAACTCTAAAGTGAGTTGTATTAAATAAACCCATTTTTATGCCCCCCTTGTTAATATTCACTTTTCTATTATACTACACATTCGTCAAAAATTCAACATGAAATTACAATAAAATTTCACAAAAATTCATGCTTTTAAACGAACATTTTTGTGAGATTTGTCAAAAATCACGCAATCTTCGGCTTTTTTCTTCAACTTTTCGAGCTTTCACAAACGCTAATTCTTTGAATATATAAGGGTTTTCAGGTGGGAGAACTTCAAAACGCTCTTTAGCAGCTCTAATCGAAGCAACGATTGTTTTAGCACTTCCAAATTTACCAGGTATTATGATTTCACTCATCGACTTAAAGTCGTGTCCTTCTTGATAATAAAATTCATTAAATCTAAAATCGCCTTCTCTAAAATTATAGCCAAGGCGTTCGCTTTTTCCACTATAAACTCGAATTTTAGAATTCTTTAATTTAATCAAAATACGTTGGTTTTTGCGACTATTCTTGCGTGAATTTTCCAAAATTTCCGCTGACACAAACGTTTCCAGAGGAATTACAATTATTTTACGGAAGACGTTTTTCTGCCCAAAATGTGCATAGCTCCCTGCGTATAAGCTAACTATAACATCTTTAAGACCAATTTCTATGTAGGTATACCTCGAATGCACTCTTATACAATATTCTGTGATTTCAATTAAAATACGTGTAATTAACGAAAAAACAAATATAATACCCCCAACTACTAAAATAGCAGGAAATAATAACCCACTATTCATAAGATTATGAAGGCTGAGTAGCAAACAAATCGTGAGGAATATAGCCACAAACACAGCAGGGGCAGCAGTATATTCAAAAAAAGCACGAACTTTTTTTCTATACATATTAGCGTCACAATGGAAAAAATTCTTCATACTTAACCACCTGATTTTTATGAATATTTATAGATTCTCTTTCAGTATAACATATTTTTTTCGTTTTGTATAGACGGTAATTCTTGTTAATTCAAAAAAACAAAAAAAAATAGCAAAAACGCTTGATTTATTTCGTAAAATGTTATATACTTAATAATGATTATGTTTTATTATATTAATTCGCAACAAATGTCTTGACATTTTTGTGAATTAATATCTGCCCAACTGTTTCGGTTGTTTTCCGTCGACAAACGAGAAACAGGGACATTTTGAGCAACGAAAGTCACGAGCGGCTTTGCCGTGAGTGTTAAGACTTTCGTTGCGGAGTAATATTACCCATGCACCTAACACTCGACATTTTCATTTGTCTTTTTATCGTAACACTGCGTTGGTTTTTCATTAAATATCAGCGGATATTCGCAGAAAAATCGCCTTGTTTGAAAATGTTTGGTAACACCTCAGGGCAAGCCATGCACCCCTCTCGCTTCGCTCGAGAGAACCGACACAGAGCGTCGGGGTATTCACCCGAACTTGTCAATAAAAATTCTGCACGAAAATTTGTCAACCGTTAAGTGCAAGAGTAATAAAATATAATCGGTTGTTTCTAATGAGTTTTGTGGTATTGTTTATAAAACTGCATAACTCGGAAAGGTGAGAACGAATCATGCCAAATCCTAAGCGAATTAAAAGCATTCAAATCTTTGAAGGCAACCAAATGCTTCTTGAATTTAAGAAGAACTATTCTTTTGGCAAAAATAATACTGACGCTTTGAGCATACGTGGCAAAAAACTACCACGATTTGAAGTTGGTCATCAGTTTGGGGTTGTATTCAACAACAAATCTGGAGAGAGAATCAGACATATCACTCATGTTGAATTTTCGTCTGACCGAACTCTGGACTTACGCGTCAATTATAACGAAGAAGTTCGACTTGAAGACAAGCGACGTTTTTACAAAATCAAAACTGAAATCAACTGTCGCATTCTCAGTGCCACACGCGGGGAAGAGGTCGTGACATTTAAAACCTCAAACCTATATGGACGAATCCAAGACATAAACATAGGAGGCGTATTTATTGCCATTGATGATAACCTATGCTTCGAGAAAGAAGATTTGTTGACTTTTTCGACAGTTTTAGGCGAACATAAACTACGCACTACTGCGAGGATACTTAGAGTTCAAAGAGACAACGCTGGCGAAATCACTGGCTATGGTTGTGCTTTTATTGACATCAAACCATATCAAGAAGAGATGATTTCTTCCTATGTAACCAGAATCCAGATTGAAGAGCGTCAACTCGAAAGAGAAAAAGAACTGCTCGAGAAGGAGTTGTTTTTGAGATGAGCGTTTCACCCGAAACCCCCAAAAATAAGACCGAACAATCAGAATTCACTAAACAAACTCACCCCGAACGCCCTATGTTTGAGCTTAAGATGCCTAAACAACCAAGGCTCAAAAAATCCAAAAGCCTTAAGGGTAGTTTTATAAAGTACATGGCATTTTTTATAACTCTCCCTCTTGCTTTATCAGCACTTACTGGGCTTATTATGCTTTTATCACACACCACAAGCCAAGCTTCTGATACATCTGCAATGTTAGCTAATTCAAGAGGAGTTGGACTTTCTACAATTATAGCTGAATACATCTCTTTTTTAGACACGGCGGCAAATTTAGATATAGTCAGACTTTCAGCGATCGAACCCGAATCTCGTGCAAAAGCACGTGAATTTATAACAGCTTATGCTGAAAGTAAAATCGGAATTTATGACATCTTGCTCACCGACAATACTGGAATGATTTTTGCAAGCCACACCGACAGCTATTCACCAGCTGAGTTTTTTCGTGACACCGACGCACTCACGACACTCGCACCGCTACCAACCCCTGTATCAGAATTTTACGACAATAACACAAGATTTTTTATAGCACGACCACTAACTGCAATTCAAGGAAGTACGGTTCTCGGATATATAGTAATCAAAGCCGACACAGCTCCGCTTGTTGAATATATGTTCGATATTACTTTGAATAACACAGAAATCGTTGCTACACCAAGAAGCCCTGTATCTAACGAAACTAACGAATCAGGTTTTACTCCTCAAAGTCGAAGCGTTCTTGCGATTTTCGACGAAAGTGGAAACATCGTAAGTTCTGAAGTTGAACAAGGTACTCTTCTAACCAACAGCGTAAATGCGTATAACGCAGGAACTTTGTTCGCAGAACACGGCGAATCTCAGTTCGAGAGTGGCAGGCATTTCGGAACGATTAAAAACGTAGCTGGAACAAGATGGCGTTTGATTTCACTAGAACCTATGGCAGATGCAACAAACACCGCTTGGGGCGTGTTTTCTATAGCGTTAGCGATTGCAGGCGGGCTTGGGATTATCAACTTAATTTTTATATTAGTACGTTTTAAGAACCTGTTTGCACCACTAAATCTTTTGACTGATACAATTCGTAAAGCTCATCCGAGTAATTATGATGAACCTCTGTTTGAACCAATCAAAGCAGAAACACTTCAAACCACTCTAGGCAAGTTCGCCCAAAACGTAAAAAGTAGCGAATATATCGAATACGGCGAAATTATCAATGACTTAAATTTAATTTTACAAAAAGCTGAAACAACATATAAAGAAATCAAAGCTAAAGAGCCACTCGAAAAAGATTTCAAGTTAGAATTTGACTACTTAACGGACTTATATAGCCGCAACACTTTCGAGAAACTGTTAAAAAAAACACTCGAATTTTCGCCAAACCCTGAAAAGGCAACCGTGTTATTTGTAACACTAAACAATTTTAAAACAATTGATAAGCAATTTGGTCATAAAATCGGCAATGAAATAATCAGATTTACAGCTGAACATCTCAAAAATGCAATTGAAACAACATCATCTGCATTAAAAGAAAGTCAAACTGGTTTCGCAGGGCGATACAGTGGAAGTGAATTTGCACTATGTATCCCCGAGCGCCCTTCAAATGTAGATGATGTTGACAGCATCGAGCTACTTTGTAAAGAACTAATTGTCAAGCTGTATGAAGGATATTTTTGCGTCAGCGTTGCGACACAAATAAATATACCGATTAGCATCGGCGTTTCATCGGTAAAAGGTACAAACTGCCCTAAACAGCTAATAGCTGAAGCAGATAAAGCATTATATTTTGCACAAAAAAATAACAAACAAGGTAAACCTAATTATCATATCTACACTTCGTAAGCCAAACAAGGGCATAAAATGGGGGAATTCATTTCCCACACTTTATGCCTGACGTAGGAAAGCCAAACAAGAGCTAATCCCTACGAGGTGGCTCTGCCACCTCGTAGA
>JGI24703J35330_11748814_pt1 | contig 39935 bp, 34 predicted proteins | sample TergutNt197P1_FD_35330 | JGI IMG/M metagenome (IMG submission 35330)
TTTTTATTTATTAGCATACTTAAATTATACCAAAAAATCGGGTCCAAGCGAATACTTGTTCCCGATTTTTGTCGTTTACGAGCTATCTTTAATGAGATAGCCCCATTTTTTGAGAAATTAATCTAGGATGAAAATTTCTCTTATTTGTGTATTGCCTCTTGTTGAAACAAACACACGATAATCACCTACTGTTACAATTACATCAGTATTATTTCTAATACGTAATGTATGTTCAAAAGTGTTTTTGGTGTTATTACTTAAGACCTCATTAATAGTAATTGTTAGTTCGTTTTCATTACCAGGAATTTGTCGCACAGATGCAGTTGCTACTTGATCAATTACAAAAATAGGTCCTTCTTCAATTGTTACTGATACAACAACATTTAAACATAAATTGTTCGTATTAACTACTCGGCTAGGTAAAATAATTTTACCATATACATTAAATGTTTGTTCTAAGCTATTTAATGGATTATAATTAATTTCATTCAAATTCCACTCAATTAAAGCATGCTTTGGAACAACATGACTACCGAAGTCAGCAGAATTTTGACTTCTATTAGTCCCTATTATACCACTTCTAACAAAATCGTTATTGCGGATGTCAGTTTCAATTACTAAAGACGTAGGTAAACCTAATCCTTCAACTGAAAATTCAGTATCGTTTGATATTCCTACAATTGGATTTAATTCATTATACACACGTTCGAAAGTTTCGTCATTCATTTGACGAACATAAGTTACACTTTGTGGAACATTTCCAAATTCATCAGAACGAATAATCGTATAAATATCTACTAGAGTGCGAGTAGAATCATCATTGATTTGATATGTAGCAATTGAAAATTTGTATGGTGTAACATCAGCAACAGTTACATTTCTACGCCAGTTTTGATTATAAGCTGCAACATATGGACGTGGATGTTGGCGAACTCCACGATATCCACTTCCAGAAGCTGTATTAATCGATATGTGCGTCAAACCAATAGGATCTAAAACTGCATTATAAAGTGAACCTGTAACGTCGGTCACAATTTCACCCATTGAATTAATCCATTGTTGATCTAGTTGTGGAATATTATTTAACATATGATGAGAGCGGGAATAAATATGCTCATGTCCACCTATTACAATGTCTACACCTAAACGCTCGAGTTCCGGTGCCCAGTCTGCTCTTAATTGTGGGATCGCACTATCCATCCCTCCAACTCCGGCAAATCCATGTCGATATACAGGGTAAGTAGCATGATGAAATAATGCAACAGTCCAATTTACATCGTGACGTTTCATCGCATCTTCAACAAATGCAGCACGAGGACCACCAGTGTTAAATCCTGCCCTAGTATTAGAATCTAAAACGATGAATAACACGTCACCCCAAACAAAGTAGTAATCAAATTGCGTATAGAATTGATTATTAAAACGACGAACATTATCTGAGTTCATTGGTAAATTATAATGAAAAGGCCACATACGAATATTGGTATTATTAACGTTAGAACCATCATGATTTCCAACAACTGGAACAAGAGGTAAACCTGCTAGTTGTGGAGCTGAGAATAATTGATCGTGACGAATTTGTGAAATTTCTGCACTGTTTAACATAGTTTGTACTTGATCTCCAACAGAAACAAAGAAATCAAGTTCAAAATCTCGTACAGCTACCTCGAGAGTATTAACCCAACCAGCCCCATCGAGTTCTACAGTCTGGCCGCCAACACCTATCTGTGGGTCTCCACCTAAACCAAATTGAAAACGATTTGAACCTCCAGTTCTAAAACTTTTAACAGTTGATTCAACCTCACCAGTAACAATCACATATTCGTAAAGAGTATTTTCAATAAGATTGTAAACTGCTGTTTGATGTAAATAGTAATTAAACCCAGGTCTAGTTGGAACAACATTTGTTGAACCCATTGGCTCGTTACCTTCATGAACAGCAACTGCGCGTACATCAGATGTAGAAAGTATCTGATATTGATTTTCATAACCAGCCGGCCAGATTCTAATGTAAGCTTCTTTGCTACCTGAATGCCATGAGAAACGCATTTCATTTGTAGAACCACCAGGAGTTAAATTTATATTTCTAACGTTTTGTCCTGGAACTGAATTTTGAATGATAGCATAAACATTTTCATTTGTAAATGTCGTAATTAGAATTGTTGCAAGAAAAGCAACGCCTAACATATGTTGAATCATTTTTTTAAATTTAAACATTTTCATTTCTCCCTTTTTTATTGAATATAAAATGATTGTTACTGTTTGAATATAGATAAGATCCAAAAAGTGCAGTGGCTGGTGCTGTTAACACCATGGCAGATGAAGCCGAAACTGCTCTTAAAATCTCGATGCCGATACTAGTTTGATTTATTAACATTCCAAAATCTACGCTATATGCACGAAATAGAATGAGTCCAATGAAAAATGACCCTGTGAATGCCAAAATTAATGTATTTGAAGATGACCCGATTAAGTCGCGACCTATTTTCATTCCTGATGCAAATAGTGTTTTAAAACTTGACGATTGGTTTGTAGCTCTTATTTCTGCTGTAATAGATGCAATTGAAACAGCAACATCCATAATCGCACCTAGTGAAGCAATAAGTATACCACTAAATAATAATTCTCCCAGCTGTGCGGTGTTACTAAAACCTATGGTAATTAGTTGAGACATTTCTGGAATATGCAATCCAGACACATTCAACAAGCGACCTATCAATAAAAATGACCCAACATAAAAACTGATACCTAATGTTGTACCAATCAAACTAACAATCATTTTCTTACCAAATCCCATAACAGATATAAGAGACACTGAGATTATTAGTAATGAAGAAAATATTGATAGTAGAGCTGGTGATTCTCCTTCTAAGATACTTGGTACGAGAAAAAATATTAATACTACAAAAGTATAAATTAAGCTAAATCCCGAACGCAAGCCAGCTTTTCCGAATACTAATACTAACAAGCCGATGAATAGAGTCGCGATGATATAAATTGCTGATGCTCGTTCATAAGATTGAACACGCGCAAAATAATCTGTTGCTCCAGGGAATTCTTCAAAATAAATCACCAAATTTTGACCTATTTGTGCATAAATACTGTGACCTACAAATAGCGAATTTGATACATAAATTTGGCGTCCTCGATGCTCGCCGCTGATCAGTTCAACGAGTAAAACTTGTCTACCAAAACGAAGTCCCGCTTCATCTAATATAGTCTCATTCACCACTACTTCAATAACTCGTCCGGTGGGAAATGTAACTCCGAGATTCGAATTCAAACCAAAATTTATTTCCCGACTAGTACCAAACATAATCATTGCAATCATGGACATCGTAACAAAGCTAAAGAATAAAATATCTCTCGTTCTTATTTTTACGGATCGATTTCTTAGATAAAGTAGAAATTTCATCAAATACCTCCTAATGTAACACACTATTACAAACTCGAAACATTTCTCCCTAATATGACATAATACAAGTATAGCAGACATTTGTTAAAGAAATTTTCGTTTTATATTAATAAAATATTTTTAATTTGTAAAAAATCTGTAAACAAAAAAATTATCGATAACAGATTTTAATCGATAATTTATATTCTAATATATTTGATTTTATTTAATTTCTGATCGACCTTCTAAAGCTCGTATAAGTGTTATTTCATCGGCATAATCAATCGAGCGTCCCATTTCTAAACCACGAGCAATACGGGTTATTTTTATGCCAGAATTCGCGAGCAACTTAGCCAAATATTGACTAGTAGCATCACCTTCTAGCGTGGCTGAGAGGGCTAATATGACTTCTTTAATTTCCATGTCAGCTAGACGTACAACTAGTGGTGCTATCGCAATATCCTCAGGACCAACACCATCAAGCGGAGATAAAACTCCACCTAGAACATGATATCGACCTTTAAAACCTTGCATTTTTTCTAAAGAAATGACATCTTTTGAAGATTCCACTACGGCAACAAGACTTTCATCACGATTATTATCAGCACAAATTTTACATGGATTTACATCTGTCATAAAATTACATATTTCACATTCAAAAATTTCTCGTTTTGAATCAATTAACGCTCTAGCAAACATCGTCGCTTCATTTTCATTCATTTCTGAGATAACAAAAAAAGCTAAACGTTCCGCAGTTTTTCTACCAATTCCTGGGAGCCTTAAAAATGAATCTATTAATCTATTAATCTGTTTAGGATAGTGCATTAAAAATACCTCCAATAAATCAAAAAATACATATCTATAAAAAACAAGCCCGTAGGCTCGATTGAATATTATTTTAGAATAAACCTGGAATTTTCATCCCACCGGTAAATTTACCCATTGTTTTCTCAGTTAATTCATCAGCTTGTCTTGTAGCATCATTAATCGCGATCATAACTAAATCCTCTAAAAAACTCATATCATCAGTATCTACAACGTCGGGCGAAATTGTAACATTAGTTACCTCTTTTTTACCGTTCATTTCAATTGCGATGCTTCCATTAGCTGCTTTACCAGTGAAAACAGACGCCTCGATTTCTGCTTGAGCTTTCATCATATCACGTTGCATTTTTTGAATCATTGCCATATTCATATTTATCACCAAATCTTTCTAATATATTTAAATTGACTTCAGTTACACGCTCACTTGCACTTTTTATTAATCTAGTTACAGTTCGCAGACACTCGAGGTCAAATGTAACCTCGATCGAAAATCAGGATTTTCTCCCGTGGTTTGCATTTGCTTTTCGTGTCTAAACGCTCACTTGCACTTTTTATTATACCATAAATTTATTTTTTATTAAACAAGTTTATTAAATCAATCTTCTATTTCTACCAAATCTCCAAACATTTCAACAAATTCTTGAAAAGCGGGTTCGACTGTTAACGATGGCTTTATCTCGACATCACTTTTGACATCTTCTTTCGATTTAGTTTGCGTAAATTGTAACAATGCTGGTTTTAATCCCGATTTTTTTTGCGAGAGGTAACTATCACGTTGTTCTTGCCAAAAATCCTTTGGTAAACTTATAAATTGATAAGGACGTTCCATAATCTCAGACAGTAAAGACACCGTTTTTTCACGTTTTTCTAAACTCAATAACTTCAATGCAGTAGTCTCAAAATCATAAGCCAAAATACACGCACTATCACAAGCGGCAACGATTTCAGCATCCTTTAACAACATAACAATTTCTTTTAGAGCTAAATTTTTAAACGCACTCAAAGACTTAATTTTATCACTAACTTCGTTTTTATCATCTTTAGTCGCATGATCTAGCACATCCTCAATCAATACATTCTCGAAATTTACAACAACGGAAAGAGCATGTTCATCTACACTATTAACAACACTCAAAACAGGCTCAACTACAACCGGAGCAGCATTTATAGCTATTTTTGCGTAGAGTGATTTCACCTCATTTTCCAGCTTCTCAATGGATTTTTGCAACTGGATAATAGTATTTTCATCACTAGGAGGATTTGTTTTAACCACCTCACTCTGTTCTTGAGGCAGGCTCATCTCAAATGCTAATTCGATTAAACCTACTTCTAAAATAAGTTCGGCGTTTGTCGCAATTTTTAAATCATTTTGCAAAATATTTAGTTTTTTTATTAAATGTAAAAGTTCGTTACCAGAAAATATTTCTGATAAACCTGTTGAATCCGGAATTTTTAATTTTTGAGATTTTAAAATATCACGTGAAAGTTGAAGGAGACCGTCAATAATACGAGAAGGCAATTTTCCATCGGATATCAACTGTTTTGTAAGTTGGATGATAGCTAGATAATTTTGTTTTTTAATTGCATTAACAAGTTCTATGAGAGAATCTCTTCCCACACTGCCATTTAATTCATGGATATCTTTAGATGTTAATTCGTCCGTTTGGTAAGCGATTGCTTGATCTAGAATTGAAAGTGCGTCGCGAAGTCCGCCGTTTGCTAGTGTTGCTACGAGTTCAGGCACTTCGTCTTCAAAAGATATTTGTTGTTCGTAAAGAATCCGTGTTAAGTGGTTCGTCATATCGGGTAGTGGAATTTGTTTTAAATCAAAGCGTTGGGTTCTCGACAAAATTGTTTCCGGAACTTTGTGTATTTCAGTTGTCGCAAGCATAAAGATTACGTGAGATGGCGGTTCTTCGAGCGTTTTCAAGAGCGCATTAAAAGCCCCTGTTGATAACATGTGGACCTCATCGATAATATAAACCTTATATTTAGATAAACTAGCGGCATATTTAACCCGTTCACGGATATCACGAATTTCATCCACTCCGTTGTTAGATGCACCATCAAGTTCATAAACATCCGGATGATTACCATGAGTCACTGACAAACAACTTTCACAATGATTACAAGGGCTACCATCAATCAGATTTAAACAGTTAATCGCTTTAGCTACAATTCTAGCAATCGAGGTTTTTCCTGTACCACGCGGACCCGTTAAAATGTAAGCATGCGATAATCTATCAAGACGAATCTGGTTTCTAAAAGTCCTAACAATATGCTTTTGACCAACAACCGAATCAAAATCTAATGGTCGATAAGTACGATAAAGAGCAAGATGAGCCATGGTTGTCGCCTCCGTTTAATAGTTACAAATCAACCTCATTGCACCATAAATTATACCACAAAAAAGACATAAAAAAAAGAGCTAAACTCAAAAGATATTTTTGCTGAGAATAGCTCTATCCAAATTTATTTTTTTTATTATCAATCTATATAGATTATAAATTCATTACAACTCAATGCCGTGACTTTTCAACCTTTTTTTCCAATCTTGATATAGGTCGTTATAACCCATTAAATTAACACTTTCAATAATTCCTTTTAACTCGATAGCATCAAAATGTCCATTATCGAGTTTAAATGACGCTATTTGATAATGTATTTTCGACGTTAATGTCTGATTCATGTAAGTTATTGATTGTGGAAATCCTAAAACTTTTGATGCAAAATTGAATGCCTTAAAATAGTCTCCGTTACTATTCGAATATGATGCTAAATTATTGAGTAATGCTCTTGATATTTCTTCTGTTTGATAAAATTCATAATTAGAATTAATTTGTTTTACTGCTTTATTTGCGAATTTATAAACTTCATTTTTTGAAAACGCAAAAAAGGTATTGCTAAAAAGCGACATTTCATAAATTCCCCAATTTTTAATTTTGTCTAGATGGGACTTAACAGGATCCATAACAACTGAAAATTTTGGTGATTTTGAATCTTCATTATATAGAATAAAACCTTTTATAAGACACGAGTAATGAAGAAAATAAATATCATCATATTTTTCATAAAGTTCATTCAACTCTTTAATTAATTGCGGAAATTTATTATATTTTCTTTGTTTCATTAATTCAGTAAATTTCGTTTTGACTCGAATACGGTTTTTAATATGAACATTTTCAGAAAATTGATAAAATTCTTCAAAATTTACATTTAATTTTAGTAGCAATTCAATAAATGTTTCAGCACTAGGTATATGATCTTTATTTTCAATTTTAGATAATTGACCTTTGGTAATGATTTCGCCCGCTAATTCTTGTTGTGTTAAACCTTTATGTATTCTTAATTTTTTTATAGTATTACCAAACATAAATACCCACTCCAGAGTTTCGTAAATGCAACTTTTATCAAAAAAGTTGCAATAACGAAGATAGCCTTTACACATTGTAACATACATGGTATACTATAGTCAAGTTAATCGAAACTCTTCAATTTTGATTAATATTTTTGAAAATTGGGGAAATTGTTATGAAATTCGAATGGGATATCATTGTAATGATTATCAAACTGATTTTGTATGAGTAATATAGAATGATTTCATATCATTAAAAGTTTCAAAAATAAAAGGGAAAAAGACATGAAAAAATTAAAATTACAACTACTGTATTATTTTTATCTTAGGATTAGTGATGGCGAGTGTAATTTCTCAAAATGACGCATATGCAAGACGTTGCACAGCAGGTTCACAAACTTCTTGTTGGGTGAACAATGATGAAATTTCAGGAAATCAAACACGTGGTTCCATTGGTGCATCTACTGATACTCACCACGGTGTATCCGCTATAGTGACCTTTTTCCAATTTGGCGACCACTCTACTACAGGTGGAGTTTGGACATCAAGTCCTCATTCAACAAATACTGTAATTGCTAGAAGTCCATGGATACAGCGTGTTACTACTGGAACTTTCACTCCAATGGCTACAATCGGGCAAAGCGCAGTAGGTAACTAAGAATAAATATATCTTTCGATCAATTTATTCTTTTTATTTTATTAAGAAAGGGAAGGTATGTATATTTGAACTATTTACATCGAGGTTTTGTGAGTACAAAAAGAAATAAAACAAAAACATTTTTAACAATTTTTTTCGGAATTGCTTTTTCAATGAGTTTATCTATCTTACTCGTTTTCAACTCAAGCTTTAGTAATACGCTTAATTCCCTTGAACAACAAATACCATTAACGATAACATTAAGACCTGAAAGTCAACGATACGAATTTATGACTTTGGAAATTTTTGAAAAATTATCAAACTTTAAATATGTAATAGCATCCGATTTTCAATTTAAATCTGCTGCAAAAACTTCATTATTTAATTATTATCCACTAACTATTAATAGTACTGGCTCTACTTATCATTCAATGTTTGATGAAGTAAATGGCTTTTTTTGGTTAAATGGGACTTCTAGTCCAAATTTGCTTAATGTTGATTATGGATTGTTTTATTTAGATAGTGGAAGGATGTTTACAGAAAATGAAATATCAGAAATAAGTTTAGATGGTCCAACACCAATTTTAATCACGAAAAATGTGGCACGAAAAAATGGATTGTTTGTTGAAGACATAATTAGTTTGTATGATTCTCGATTTTCGTTTAATATTCCAGAATATATTCATGACTATTATTTCAAATATCTTAATGACTTAGAGTTATGGGATCATCCATTTACAAATCATTTTCTAAGTAAGTATGAATTTGAAATTATCGGAATCCTTGGTTTAGATACAAATTCAGCCACTGACTTTGAAGATTACTATATGCAACGAGTTGTTTACAATACAGTATTTTTACCTAACTGGAAAATAATGCAAATGTTAGATGATGATAGATTGAGTTATATCGAATTTAGATCTACTTTGCAACAAGAGATAATACATTTTAATGCGTGGGAACATTCTGTAAATGCATTTTGGGTTGTTGATAATTTAAATTCACTCGAATATTTTCATAATTTTGCTACACCTTTACTACCAAGTGGATACATATTAGAGGATTGGTCAAGTTCATTCATACCACTAAAAACTGCATTAGTAAATATTGATTCAACAACTCAAACTTTTTTCGTTATTTTAATATGTTCTTCGATTATGATACTTGTGCTGTTTTTCTTGAGGCAAGTAATAGATAAAAGAAAAGAAATAGCAATTTATTTATCGCTCGGTGCAAAAAAAACTGATATAATTAAACAATTTGTTTTCGAGATGATATCAGTTTTTAATCTTGCAATGATTTTAGGTTTATCACTAGGAGTTTTAATCGGAACGGAAATTAATAATACTTTGCTTCGAAACGAGTTAATCAGTGAAGTGACTAGGTTTAGAGACATTAGTCTTCACAATTTGAATTTAGGATTCCATCCTAGTCAAATAGAGTTTTCCGGAATGGGTCGATATAATAGTGTTGATGAGCTTTTATACTTATTAAACAATTCAATCGATTTTACATTTCTTATTGTGTTGTTCACAATAATAAGTTTAGTGCTATTAATTTCGTTGATAATTCCATTATTATATATTTTAGAGATAACTCCTAAAACACTTTTAGAAAAATAAGTTAGTAAAAACTCCACTCGAGTTTCGTAAATGCAACTTTTATCAAAAAAGTTGCAATAACGAAGATAGCCTTTACACATTGTAACATCCATGGTATACTATAGTCAAGTTAATCGAAACTCTTCATATTTGATTAATATTTTTGAAAATTGGGGGAATTGTTATGAAATTCTATTATTTTTTGACATTGATTTTATTTAGCACATTACTCTTAATAGGATGCACATCAACAAATCTTTTAGATTGTCAAGACGATGGAATTTATTGTCTACAAATTGTAGCAATTCTAGAAAATCCTATTCCAAGTATTAATCCCGATTGGACAGTTTATACTTGCCTTTTAGATGAAGTTTGTGAAGGTTTTCTATACGATGAAAAACATGGCTACAGTATCGATGCAAGTTTTGGATTTCGCAAGGAACAATTTAAAAACATAGAAATATATGAAGGTGCAAGTATATGGACTAAATTAGATAATGATTATGCAATCCCTTTGATTAGACCTACGACCTTGCCGATAATTGATGTTCGATTAATCGAATAACAACCTAACAAAAAAGACAATTCAAGTTAAGCTCGATTTGTCTTTTTTTAGTCTGAAAATTTTATTTTGTAAAGTACTCTACACCACTAGTAAAGATTTTTTGATCATAATTTCCTTCAACGTTTTTAAAGACATTTGTCGTCCAACGTTCAGAGTGACCCATTTTACCTAAAACTCGTCCATCTGGTGAGATTAATCCTTCAATTGCCATCACAGAACCATTAGGATTATATAATTCATCCATTGTAGGCGAACCAGTTGGATCTACATACTGGAATGCAACTAGTCCTTCTGAGATGAGTTTTTTTATCGTAGCATCAGCCGCTGTAAATTGTCCTTCACCATGTGAAATAACAACATTGTGGATATCACCAGTATTTATATTTGTAAACCAAGGTGAATTTGCACCAGTAAATCTTGTTTGAACAATTTTTGATTGGTGACGACTAATTTTATTATGTGCAAGTGTTGGTGAAGTTGGAGTAACTTTAAAATCCTGATATGGAAGTAGGCCAGATTTAACAAGAGCTTGGAATCCATTACAAATACCAATAACTAAACCATCGCGAGCAATTAATTTTTCAATTGATTCACGAATACGAGCATTATTTAAGACCGCAGTAATAAATTTCGCCGATCCATCTGGCTCATCTCCTGCACTAAATCCTCCTGGTAAAAATAGAATTTGCGAATTATCAATTTCAGATGATAGTTGAGCAATAGAATGATTAATATCGGTAGCATTTAAGTTTCTAAAAACATTTATTTTTGTCTCCGCGCCTGCTAGTTTAAATGCTGCTGCACTATCATATTCAGAGTTTGTACCCGGGAACGCAGAAACTAAAACTCGAGGCTTTGTAACAAGCCCAGAAGGTTTAATATTAATGCGGTCATAACTGATTTTTTCCACACTAGAAGTATCAGGATTTGTTGTCTTAGGATAAATTTTTCCAAAAGGAGCTTCCCAAGCTGTAATCGCATCTTCGATAGATATTAGAGCCTCGTTTATTGAAATAGTATCTGAATTCGTTGTTTTACCGAGTAATACTGCCGATTTAAAATCTAACTCAATTGTTGATTCAATAATAATAGAACCTATGAATTTTTCAAATAAATCTAACTCTACTTTTGCGTCAACTCCAATTTTATTACCAAAAGTCATTTTAGCAAGACCCTCAGCAATACCACCGTGTTTAACAGTAAAAGACGAAACGATATTTTTAGCCGAAATGTTTTCATAAATAAAATCATAATTCGCTTTTAACTGCTCGAAGTTTGGCATCATATCATCAAGTTGATTATGCTTTATGAGATAAACGAAATTTCCAGCATCTTTAAACTCAGAAGAAATTATATTATCAGAATTTTCTGTTTGCACAGCAAATGATATTAAAGTCGGCGGCACGTGTAAATCTTCATATGTTCCACTCATTGAATCCTTTCCACCTATAGCCGGAAGACCAAATCCTTTTTGCACGTGAACTGCACCTAAAAGCGCAGCAAAAGGTTGTCCCCATAATTTCGGATCAAACCCAAGTTTACGGAAATACTCCTGGAATGAAAATCTTATACCATCCCACTTTCCACCAAGAGCTACAATTTTTGCGATTGATTCAATAACAGCATACATAGAACCATGGAATGGTGATTTTTCAGTGATATCAGCATTAAATCCATAAGTTAACATACTCGCAAGATCAGTCGTACCATCTAAAACTGGGATTTTATGAACTGAACCTTCTGACTCTGTCAACTGATATTTCCCACCAAAAGGCATTAAAACAGAACCCGCACCGACACTAGAGTCAAACATTTCGATCATACCTTGTTGAGATGCAACATTATGCGTTGCTAAGTTGTTTAAAATCTGTTCTTTTAAATCAGTTCCAGCAACCTCAGTTGCGAAGATATCAGTTGGAGCTGTGGTATTAACTTCAATCTGCATATTTCCTTGAACACCATTAGTATCAATAAAATCACGCGACATACTTACGATATTAACACCATTATGTGTCATTGTTAAACGATTATCAGACGTAACTGTAGCAACAGCAACCGCTTCAAGATTCTCAAGACGAGACAGTTCGATAAATTTATCAGCATCCTCTGGACTAACAACAACCGCCATACGCTCCTGAGACTCGGAGATAGCAATTTCAGTACCTGTCAAACCAGCATACTTTAACGGAACTTTATTTAAATCAATATGTAAACCATCCGCAAGCTCACCGATAGCAACCGCAACACCACCCGCACCGAAATCATTACACTTTTTTATTAACGTCGTAACATCAGGATTTCTAAATAAACGCTGAATTTTACGCTCAACTGGAGCATTACCTTTTTGAACCTCTGCCGATGCTGTTTGGATTGATTCAACGTCGTGTGACTTACTAGACCCAGTAGCACCGCCAACACCGTCACGACCTGTCGCTCCACCAAGGAGAACGATTACATCACCAGGAGTGGGTTTTAAGCGCAGGACATTTTTAGCAGGAGTAGCCGCTACAACAGCTCCAACCTCCATATGCTTAGCTTTGTAACCCGGGTGATAAATCTCACGCACGAAAGTATTTGCGAGACCTATTTGATTACCATAAGACGCATTCCCAGCCGCAGAAACTTTTGAAATTGTAACTTGAGGTAACTTTCCAGGCATTGTATCTTCAATTTTTTCAGTAATATCCGCAGCTCCTGCAATACGCATTGCTTGGTAAACATAAGCTCGACCCGACAGCGGATCACGAATAGCACCACCAATACATGTTGAAGCTCCACCAAATGGTTCGATTTCAGTTGGATGGTTGTGCGTTTCATTTTTAAACATTAATAAATAAGGTTCGGTTGTACCATCGCTTTTTTCAACATCGATAAAAACACTACAAGCATTGATTTCATCACTGATTTCCATATCATCTAAAGTACCAAGCTTGCGTTGTTCACGACCTGCAATTGTAGCCATATCCATGAGCGTCATTGGTTTTTGTTCAATACGATCACCATGGGCAAATTCGCGCATTCTTAAATATTCCTCGAATGCATCTTGCATTACCTTTTGAAAATTACCTGTTTCAAAAACTACATCTGTTAAAATAGTTTCAAACGTTGTGTGGCGGCAATGATCACTCCAATAAGTATCAAGTACTGCGAGTTCCGTTTCACTTGGATCGCGTCCTTCTTCCTCACGGAAATATTTTTGAATATGAAATAAGTCATTTGCTGTCATTGCCATCGATCTTTCATGAAGTAAAGCAGTAATCCCCGCTTCATCTAGATTAATAAATCCGTGGATAAACGGCACGTCTTCTGGAGTAGTGATTACAGGTAAGACTGGTTCGGCATTGATATCGAATATTTGTGATTCAATTGGGTTTATTAGATAAGTTTTAATTTTTTCAAGTCCTTCAGCGCTCGCACCTTCGACAATTATAATTTTACCCGACTTTACTTTTACTTCTTCGTTTCCTGTTAATAAAACTAAACATTGTTGTGCCCAATCAGCTCGTTGATCATATTGACCCGGTAAAAATTCCATCGCAAAATACAAACTTTGATCAAGATTAATTTCATCCATCACATCATCAACTACAATCTCAGATAAAACATTCTCTTTTGCAACACATAAATCTTGCTCTGTTGCATTAAACAAATCGTAAACATTCACAACACGAACATCTGTTAAACTAAGCCCCAAAGAACCGTTTAAATCTGCTAAAATACCTTTTGCTTCATTTTTATATGCTGCTTTTTTCTCTACAAAAACTCTAAAAGTACTCATTTTTTTCCTCCGTTATGATGGCTTTGTTTTAAATTCCTGAAATTATCTTATGTTCATTTCAACTTAATTCTGCTTGTTGCAACCCAATGGATTTTTTTTAAAACCTTGTAAGTTCGTTTTCAACCTAGGGCTCCAGCCCTTTTATTCTGGGAAATCTGTTAAAAATGATTCAACAATTTTTTCAAGCAAGGCTTGGTCATCTGACATAAAGTTGATATGTCCAACTTTGCGATTGTGAATCATTTCCGCTTTTCCATACATGTGAATTTTTGCATTCGAAAATTGAGGTTTTTGCCACATTTTATAGGCATAATCTACATGTTGACCTAGTAAATTTACCATTACAGTATTTGTTTTAATTACTGGTTTTATTAACGGCAAACCGCAAATAGCACGAATATGTTGTTCAAACTGACTTACATTTGCGCCGTCTATGGTCCAGTGGCCTGAGTTGTGAGGACGCGGAGCGAGTTCGTTAATAATGATTCCATTTTTGGTTACAAACATTTCAATTGCTAAAGTTCCTACGAAATCTAATTTTTCAATTAAACCGCGCGCGATGTTTTCTGCCTCTATTTGAAGTTCTTTACTAATTCGCGCGGGAGCTATACTTACGTGTAAAATTTGATTTTTATGAATATTTTCTGTTACGGGAAATGATTCTATCTCACCTAAGATACTTCTTGTTACAATAACTGAAACCTCTAAGTCGAAATCCACAAATCCTTCTAAAACATATTCGTTATTATTTACAATGGGTAGTACTTGTTCTAAATCTTCATCACTCCTCAAGACCCATTGTCCTTTGCCGTCGTAACCACCGCTAGATGTTTTTAAGATGCTTGGGTAGCCAATTTTTTTTACTGCGTATCTGAGTTCATCGGTGCTCATCACTGCTAGAAATGGTGCTACTTCATAACCAGCGTCTTTTATTGCTAGTTTTTCTCGTAAGCGATGTGAGGTTACAATTAGTGGCATAGCGCCTTGTGGTAAATTTCCGACCGATTCTAATTTACGAATCGTTTGATATGGAACATTTTCGAATTCATAAGTTACAACGTCATTTGATTGAAGCATTTTTGTTAAACTTTGAACATCATCGTATGCGGCGTGATAAGTTGTATCAGAAATTTGTTCGAGCGGACCATTTTTACTTGGTTCTAAAACTTCGATAAAGTAACCCATTTGTCTAGCTGCGATCGCCATCATACGACCTAATTGACCACCGCCGATAATACCGATTTTTCCTTGAGGTAATATTACTTTGGGCTGTTTAATCATTTAATTCACCTGTTTCTAGTACACTTGAGGTCATTGCTTGACGGTAAGCATCTAGACTCATAGCTAGATTATCATTTTTTGAAGATAAAATACTCGCCGCTAGAAGTCCGGCATTTTTTGCTCCAGCTGGACCGATCGCAACTGTTGCAACTGGAATTCCTCCTGGCATTTGGACAATTGATAATAATGAATCCATTCCGTTTAATGCTTTAGATTGTACCGGAACTCCAATAACCGGCAAAGTTGTTTTTGATGCCACCATTCCTGGTAAATGTGCTGCTCCACCTGCTCCTGCAATTATTACCTCGATGCCACGACTTCTTGCTGATTCAGCATATTCAAACATTAAATCTGGTGTTCTATGCGCAGAAACAACGCGAGCTTCATAACTAATTTCGAACTGTTCTAGTATATGAATCGCTTCTTGCATCGTCGGAAGATCCGACGTGCTTCCCATAATTACTCCTACAAGTGGTCTGTTGGAGATGTCATATATTTTTTCCATAAACTCTTCACCTAGCTCTTTTAGTTTTATAACTTTCGTTTTTTAGAATAAACCAACATATTCCCCATCTGCTGTAACGTCCATATTTAATGCTGATGGTCTTGCTGGTAAACCTGGCATCGTCATAACTCCTCCGGCTAAACAAACAATAAATCCTGCACCAGCAGAGATTCGAACTTCGTTTATAGTGATTTCAAAATCTGTTGGTCTTCCCATAATCTTAGGATTATCAGTAAATGACACAGGTGTTTTTGCCATACATACTAGCAAGTTTCCATAACCTAAGCGTCTTAATTCATCAAGGGTAGCTCTAGCACTTTCAGAAAAAACAACACCTTTTGCACCGTAAATTTCTTTAGCAATTTTTTCAACCTTTTCTTCATATGTTGATTCGACTTCATATAAATAATTAAATTCTGAAGGTTTGTTCTCTATCAATTCAACAACTTTTTTCGCAAGATCAGCTACACCAGCTCCGCCTTCTGCCCACGCTTTTGATAATTCTACCGGATGATTATTATCTTTACACCAATTTAAAAGATATTCTACCTCAGGCTCGCTATCAAAAGCAAAATGATTAATAGCTATTATACAAGGAACTCCAAATTTTGCGATTGAGTCGATATGTTTCGCCAGATTTTCTATTCCTCTACCAAGGGCTTCAATATTTTCTAATTTTAAATCATTTGCGTCCACACCACCATGCATTTTTAGCGCACGTACGGTCGCAACTAGGACCACCGCATCAGGAGTTAGATTTGCTTCACGACATTTTATATTAAAGAATTTTTCCGCTCCCAGATCTGCACCGAAACCAGCTTCTGTTACAGCATAATCTCCAAGTTTTAATGCTGTTTTAGTTGCGATGACAGAATTACAACCATGTGCGATGTTAGCAAAAGGTCCACCGTGTACAATCGCAGCAGTTTTTTCCATCGTTTGCACAAGGTTTGGTTTAATTGCTTCAGCTAAAAGCATTACAATTGAACCTTCTATTTGTAAATCTCCAACAAAAACTGGATTACCTGAATTATTGTAAGCAACGATAATTTTTTTAATTCGTTCTCTTAAATCATCGATGTCTGTCGCTAAACAAAAAACAGCCATTATTTCAGATGCAACTGTTATATTGAATCCATCTTCTCGTTCAACACCATTAAACTTTGAACCTTGACCAATTGTAATCTTTCTTAATGTTCGGTCGTTCATATCTAAGCATCTTTTAAATACTACACGAGTTATATCAATATCTAATTCATTTCCTTGATGTATATGATTATCAACTAGAGCGCAAATTGCATTATTAGCAGATGTTATAGCATGAATATCTCCAGTGAAATGAAGGTTTAAATCTTCCATTGGAAGTACTTGTGAATACCCACCTCCAGCTGCCCCACCTTTAATCCCCATTACCGGACCTAAGGAGGGTTCTCTTAATGCAATAACTGCTTTTTTCCCGATATAAGCAAGACCTTGTCCTAAACCAACAGTAGTTGTTGTCTTCCCTTCGCCTGCTCTGGTAGGACTAATCGCCGTTACAAGAATCAACTTTCCATCAGGACGATTCGACTTCATCACATCTAGTCCTATTTTGGCCTTGTAATGTCCATATTGTTCTACATGATCTTCAATTTGAAGACCTTTTGCAATTTCCATGATTGGAACGAGCTTTGTTTCCTGAGCAATTTGTAAGTCACTTTTAATCATAACAATTCCTCCTGTAATAGTCTGGCATGTTCAATTTCATTATACAATGTTTCGACAAATTTTACTATATACTTACAGCATTTTTTTTTTGAAAACGAAAAGCTCATAAGATAATATTTACAATCTTATGAGCTTTATTTTATTCTGAGTGTGCAGAAAAAGTAAGTTTCACTTTGAAACCTTCTTTTATCGCTGCCGCATATGCAATTGTACGTAATGCATTAGCTACACGTCCATCGCGGCCAATTACACGACCAAGATCCGCCTGGGATACTAGGACTTCAAAAGTAAGGGTGTTAGTTTCGTTGCTGTCAATCTCCTTAACACTTACAACAGAATCATCATGTGTTAAGGGTTTTACAAATCCTTTAATCATTTCGATAAAATCCATGAGGTTAGCCTCCAGTCATAAATATTGAAGTTTGAATCAAGCTTTAAGGTTTTATAATCCTTAAAAACCCTAACGAATAGAAAACGAATCTAAAAGAGATTCGTTAAATTATTTTGAAGCGATTTTTGATTCGTGAAATTTAGTCATGATACCTTGTTTAGAGAAAATTGCACGAACTGTTTCAGTAGGTTGAGCACCGTTTGATAACCATTTTAATGCTTTTTCCTCATTGATTTCGATAACTGCAGGCTCTGCAACTGGGTTGTAAGTTCCTACGATTTCGATAAAACGTCCATCACGTGGAGCGTTAGATGTTGCTGCTACGATTCTGTAAAAAGGTTTTTTGTGTGAACCCATACGTGTTAATCTTAATTTAACCATAATATATTCCTCCTAGAAATTCAAGCGAAAATTTTTCAACCTGATAATTATATCATATAGTATAACCAGTGTCAAGTATTTTTACTTAACAGGTGATTAATTTAAAAATATTTTTTTTAAAATCGATATTTATAACACTTAGTAAGAAAAAAACCATCATGCACACAATGTACAAAGATGGTCTTTTGTTTGGATAATTATTTATTATCCATATTATATTTTTTATTGAATCGTTCGATACGTCCGTCTGCTTGAGCAAATTTTTGACGCCCTGTATAAAATGGGTGACAGTTTGAACATGTATCAACACGGATTTGATTTTTTACAGATCCGCCTTCGAATTCATTTCCACATGTAGTACATGTAATGTTAATGCGGTTATAGTTTGGGTGAATACCATTTTTCATCTTCTTTACACTCCTTGAACCCTGATTATAGCGGCGATTACAAAATAATTATTCCCATTATAGAATCTCTTATTCTGTTTGTTCGACTTTGGATTGACTTCTTAATCAGAGAAAGTATTTTAACAACCCTAATATTATACACGATTTTCTAATAAAACACAAGGTTTTTTTGGCAAATATATAATTTTTCGTCTTCAGCATAAAAACAATTAATAAAAAAAGAACCAAACAATTAAGTTTGGTTAATTTTTTTATTCTGTTTCACGCCAAATTTTAGCACCAAGATTAGTCAGTTTTTCTTCGATATTAGAATAACCACGATCAATGTGATAAGTATTTCCGATTTCCGTAACCCCATTTGCTACAAGAGCAGCGATAACTAGAGATGCACCTGCTCGCAAATCAGTAGCCATTACGCGAGCACCACTTAGTTTTGAAACGCCATTTATAATTGCGGTACGACCTAAAACATCAATATTCGCTCCCATTTTGTTCAGTTCATAACAATTTCTAAATCTGTCTGTATAAATTGTATCTTCAACTTTTCCAACTCCGACTGCTTGTGTTAATAATGTTACGAGAGGTTGTTGTAAATCAGTTGCAAGCCCAGGATAAATACTCGTTTTAAAATCCACAGCTTTAATCGCTTTTTTTCCTCGAACTGTAACAGAATCGGTATGGACATCGATATCGACACCCATTTCTTGTAACTTCGAAATTAATGCTTCTAAATGATGAGGAATAATATTCTCAATTTTCACCTCATCTGCCGCAGCTGCAGCGAGTGCGATATATGTTCCAGCTTCGATGCGATCAGGGATGATGGCATGTCTTGTTCCATGTAAAGATGCAACACCTTGGATGCGTATTTCTCCTGTTCCTGCTCCGCGAATTTTAGCACCCATATTATTTAACAGATTAGATAAATCTACTATTTCTGGCTCTTTTGCAGCATTTTCGATGATAGTTGTCCCTTCTGCTCTACTTGCAGCAATCATAATATTTATAGTTGCCCCAACTGACGGGAAATCAAGATAAATTTTTGCACCTTTAAGACGATCTGCTTTCATGTGAATTACTCCACCGTCTTGTTCAACAGTAGCACCGAGTGCTTCAAATCCTTTTAAATGCAAATCAATCGGTCTTGGACCTAAATAACAACCGCCTGGCATTCCAATTTTTACTTCTTTAAATTTCGCTAAAAGAGCTCCTAAAAAGTAATAAGACGCACGAAGTTGTGTAACTGGACCATCAATTAATGGAACATTTTTTATATTTGAGGGATCGATGACAAAATCATCTTTGTTATCGCCTGCATAATGATAGCTTCCACCAAGTTGCGCAATCATCTCTCCTAAACGTTCGACATCAACGATTCGTGGTATATGTTCAAGTATTACAGGTTCATCCGCTAAAATTGCAGCTGGAATTAAAGCAACGGTACTATTTTTGGCACTGTCAATACGAACTGTTCCCTTTAGCGGATGACCGCCTTCAATTTTAATATATTCCATAATAATTCTCACCCTTCAATATACAACGCGCATCTTTTTGAAAAAAGACCAAAGTTGTGAATATTATACCAGAAAACTGCTTCAAAATCTTTATATTTTACTTCTGTAGAAACGTTTTCTTGCATTTTTCGACTTATTTCTCTATAAATATATGATGAGTTTTGCAGATTTATTCGAAAATTACTAATTTTTTTGCATTTAATTTATCCATTTTAAGTTGGTTAACCAAAGTTTCAAGATTGTCAAATTTAGTCTCATCTCTTATTCTATCTACAAATTCTATGTGAAGATTATCACCATAAATATCTTCATTGAACTCAAAGATATGGGTTTCTATCGTCATTTTATTTATATTTGTTACAGTGGGATTTACCCCAATATTCGTCATGCTTTTATAAATCCTCTTTCCAACTTGTGTGATTGTTGCGTATACTCCAGGTTTAGGAAGAATAAAATTTTCTGATAACTCCAAATTTGCTGTTGCGAAACCTATTTTTTTACCAAGCTGGCGACCAGGTACTACAATACCACTTATTGCAAAATTGCGATTTAACATATGATAAATTGGTTCAAAATCTCCGTCTTTAATTAATTGTTTTATCATTGTTGTTGATATTTTTACTTGATCTACTGTTACTTGATGAATAATATGAGCCTGGAATGGATAATTTTCTACTAGTTGAGACGCATCTCCACTGCCTCTAAAACCGAATCTGAAGTCGAATCCTACTGCCACATATTTAGCACGAATTTCAATGAGATAATTCTCTACAAAAGCATTAGCAGAAAGATTTAAAAATGTTTCATCAAATGCTGGGGCCAAGATATAGTCTACACCCATAGATTTTAGGATATTTATTTTTTCGGTTAAAGGGGTAATTTGTCCATCATCTTCGGCATAACCTAATACGACTTTAGGACTGCGATCAAAAGTTATAACCACACTTAGGATATTATGTTTATTTGCGTAATTTACAGCGTTTTTAATTACTGCTTGGTGCCCCAAATGAACCCCGTCAAAAAATCCGATAGCTACAGCGCAAAACTTATTAAGTTGTAATAAATCTGTTTTACTTATTAATCCCATTATAATCCATCCTTAGCAAAAAAAACGACAACTTGTGGTTGTCAAACAATTATTTATCACTTGTTAAAATACCACCTGATGCATAATGATGTTTTGGCATTTCTTCGATTATGATTGATACTCGTTCAGCAGGTGTTCCTGTTGTTTGGGCTACTGCTTCTGTTACTTTTTTTACAAGTTCACGTTTTTGTTCAATCGTTCGTCCTTCAAGCATTTTAATATTAATTATCGGCATATTACCACTCCTTGGATAGTTATAGTATAACATAAAACTCGTTAAATTTACATAAAATTCAATTTAAAATAGTAAAAAAATGAACATTATCAACACAATTGTGCTAATAAATAACAAATCTTTGTACGAAAATGAAAACTTTTTATATTTTGTTCGATTTTTTTCACTTGTATAGCCTCTTACATCAAGAGCATTTGCCATTTCATGTGCTCTATAAAATGAGCCGATGAAAATAGGGAGAATCAGAGGGATTACTTTTTTAATTTTTTCAATAAAATTACCTTCATCAAATTGAATCCCTCTTGATTCTTGTGCGAGTTTTAAACGCATCCCTTCGTCTTGTAAGGTAGGGATAAATCGTAATGAGATAGCTAGTATTAACGCGAGTTCCTGGATTTTTACTCCTATTAGTTTTAATGGGCTGAGGAGTAATTCGACACCTGTGGTTAAATCCATAGGTTTTGTGGATAAACCCACAACGCTTGTGAGCATAAGAACTAGTGAGAAACGGATAAATATTATAAAAGCATTCCTCACACCATTTATTGTTATAGTAACAAATGAAAATTCTAATAAAATAGGTCCCGTGGTTGTAAAGAATAGTTGGAGGACTGCTGTGAAGATTATAATTTTTAGGAGCGGTTTAATTCCTTTTAAGAAGATGAGTAGTGGAATTTTGGTAAGTGTTATGAGTATGAGGACTACGAGTGTGAGAATTAGATATTCGTGCCAGGTATTTGAGGTCATTAAAATCGCGATAAAAAGAATCATCCAGATAAGTTTTATCGATGAGTTTAGTTTGTGGATTATTGAGTGTGTTTCGATATATCGGCCAATTGTAATTTTTTTTGACACTTAATAATCACTCCTTAGTGACATTTATTGTGTTATAATTGTAAAATGTTCTGGTAAAAGTAAATCAAATGAGTCGACAAGACCGTTAGAGATAAATATTTCTTTATCGAGAGTAATCATTACTACTTCAATTTCTGCGTGATTTTCTACAAAATTTATTCCTTCTTCTATAGACATACCATATAAAACTTTCGTGTAAACTTCTCCAAGTAATCCAGTTGGTGCGATAACTGTTAAGCTAATGATATCTGTTTCAAAAGGAAATCCTGTTCTTGAATCAAACATATGGTGGTAAATTGTCATTGTGTCTTGGTTGGCAAAAAATCGATTGTATGTTCCAGAAGTTACCATAGCTTGGTCATATACAGGTAAGACTGCTACAAGATCTTGATTCGAACTCCATGAATCATCATCAAAAAATGGATTTGCGATTCCAAATCTAAACGGTCGTCCATCTGGTTGTCCACCGAAGGCTACTAATTCACCACCAACTCTTAAAAATCCATGTTCAACGCCATTTTCCATTAAAAACCTAACTATTTCATCTGCCATAAAACCTTTTGCTACGCCGCCAAGATCTAGTCGCATACCTTCGTATCGTAAGAAAACAGTTTTTTCATCGTAATTTAAGTCGATGTATTCTGGGTTAATCATTTCAAGAGCATAGGCGATTTCTTCTTCACTTGGGCGTCTTGTTCCAGGCATCCCGATATTCCATAATTTTATTAAGGGTCCTATTGCTACATTAAATAATCGATCTGATGATAAAGAGTATTCTACTGATCTTGAAATCATATAAAATGTGTCTTCTGCGACTTCTACTGCTTTTATTCCAGCCATTTCATTGATGGTTTCTACCTCGCCTCCTATTTGATTAACAGTAAAACGAGTTTCCATATCGTAGAGTTTATCAAAAGCGAGTTCCATTAAATCACAACGGCTATCTTGAAATTCTTCTGTGCATTCTACACCACGCATATTTACTTGAACAGGCCCAAATACAAACAAATCTGTTCTTGAATGAATAGAGTCCGGGGATGATAAGCGGATTTCTTGTTGTCTTCCACATCCGATAAGTAGAAAAAGCAGAGCGATATTTAATAGAATTTTTTTCATTTTTTATACTCCTAACCTAGTAAAAAAACTTTGTGCCAAATTTTGTTGTTATTTTAATTATGTACTTTTCAATTCATTCATTATACCATTTTTCTTTAATAAAAAAAAGAGTCGAGATTAATTACCCCGACTCTCACTTTAGATTTATTCTGCGATGCGGATTTCTCCTGTTACTAAGTAAGAGAAGTCTACATTTGATTCATTTAGGTGTCCTGCTACAGAATCGATTACTCCGAATCCAGAATTTCCTTGATATAATACTACTTCTCCGTGTTCAGCGTCGTCGTATAGTCCGTCATGATCACTTACGATATTTGCAACTTCAGAATCCCAAATTTGAGCGATTGCTGTGTCGCGGTAATGTTCGTTAGCAAAAATTACATTTCCGTGAATACGAACTCCTGATAAACGGAAGTAAGGAATGTTTACATATACGTCACCATGTACTTCTGCGATAAATGGTCCTTCCGAAATGAAGAACGTATTTGGTGAATTTACTACAATTCCGTAAGGTGCATAAAGGGTGTGTGCTCCTACTGGAATACGTGGTACTCCACCGATTTCAGCACGGATATAAAAACCTAATTTACGTGCATAAGTTCCAGTGAAACGTCCACCTGAGTGACGTAATACATTCCCTTCGATTACTAATTGCTCGTCTAATGTAATATCTGATGCAAGTCCTACTACCCATGCACGGTTTTCAGATGTTGCACCTAGACGCTCAACTAAATCAGCTGAAGTTGTAGTTCCACCACGACTTGTTGCGTAACCTGGACCTTCAACTACTGGTTCTTCATTTCCTGCAATGTAGATGTTTCCTGCGACTAAATAAGCTGGGTCAACGTTTGATACGTTAGATGATGCATCAGCAGAACTTACGATTGCAACGCGATCATTGTGTCCTTGGTATCCAGTGTTTGAGTGGTATAAAACATGATCAGTTTCATAATCTTCATCATCACCTTCGTGTACGTAAGCAATTTCTGAATCCCATAATTGGAAAACTGCAGTTTCGAAATAATACTCGTTAGCAAAAGTGATATCTCCAAATACTCGAACACCTGATAATCGGAAGTAAGGAATGTTTACTTCGATATTAGCATGCACGTTTGCAATATATGGCCCATCAGAAATGAAGAATGTTTGTGGTGAATTTACCACGATTCCTTCTGTTACCGTTAAGCTGAATGTTCCAACTGGAGTACGAGGAATACCATTTACTACATCACGACGATAAAAACCAATTTTACGTGAATGTACAGGACTTCCATCTGCATTTTCAGTCCATGCACCACCAGAGTGACGTTGTGCGTATCCATCGATTACTAAAGGACCTTCTACTACTAAATCAGATCCAAGACCTGCTACCCAAGCACGGTTTGGTGAATCAGCGCTTAATGCTTCACGTAAATCATCAGCAGTTGTAATTCCACCCCAAGACGAAGCATGACCTTCTGCTTCAACGATTTCGTCATCTTGTTCGTCTTCAATTTCATCAGTAGGTTCTTCAACTTGTGGAACGTATGTCTCCTCGTTATTATTGTTGTTACCACATGCTACTAAGCCAACACTTAGAAACAATGATAGTCCTACTAAAAATGATTTTTTCATTTTCATTTTGAATCTTCTCCCTTATCTATACGGCAATATTTGTGCCAAATTTCACAATAAAACACTACAATTGAGTAATATTAACTTGCTTGTGAACATTCTAACATAATTTCACAAACTTTTCAAGTGCTTTTTTTCACATTTAACATTTTTTTACCAAATTAATTGATTTTCACATCGGAAAGGGGTGTATAAGTGACATATTTTCACATACTTTCATCATCAAAGTTTGTGATACAGAATAAAAGCAGTTAGAATGGACGGATGATTTCGTCGGAATCAACCTCTCTAACTGCTTCTATTTGAATTAAAAATCGATGTGGTAAAACGACTATCGTTTGCCCTGGACGACTTATCCAACCCATGTTTACACCTACTTGATCGGGGCTATTGTCTTGTTTAACTCGTATGCGTCCTTCATACATTTCAACGAGATTATATTGATTGCCAACTAACCCATGATCAGCAGTGTAAGTATATAAAAAATGTTCATTTTCATCAAGAGCGATACGTTCAATAATTTGTCCACCTATTGAAATTACAGCATATATTTGCGCATTAGTGGGAATATTTCTTTGTTGCCTGAACATGATAAAAAAAGGGAAAAAGGAAGTAATGATAAAAAAGATTATTAAAACGTAGTCGAATCGTTTCAGCAGGTGGGTAACATGTTTAATTTTCATATAAATTCCCTCCTTTTTGGTATTAGTATAGCATAAATGTTGTCTAATTAACAACTATTAGAAAACATTCACATTTGAGATGCACTTTCATATGTAAAACAATGGACAAAGCGTCAAATATGGTGTAAAATATTAAATAAAGGTATTATATTTTTTTCACAAAGTGAAGAAGGAGTTTGTAAAAAATGGCTGAAAAGAAAAAAGTTGTCATTCTCGGTGCAGGATACTCAGGTGTTCTTGTTGCTAAAAAGCTTGAAAAAAAGCTTCGTAAGCAAAAAAAATTGGATTTAGTTGATATTACTATAATCGATAAGAATCCATTTCATACTATGTTAACAGAACTTCATGAAGTTGCTGCTTGGCGTGTTGACGAAGAAGCAATACGTTTAGATATTAAAAAAATCTTTGCAGGACGTCAAGTTAATGTTGTTCAAGATAATATTGTAGAAACAAATTACGCTAATTCAACTCTTGTTGGTGAAAATGGAACTTACCAATATGATCATCTTGTAATGGCATCTGGTTGTAAAACGACATTTTGGGGTGTTCCTGGTGCAGCTGAATTCACGTTTCCGCTTTGGTCATTTCAAGAAGCAGCTACGTTGCGTGATCATATTATGCGTATGTTTCGTGAAGCTTCTATGGAATCAAACATCGAACGCAAGAAAGAGTTATTAACGTTCTTTGTTGTTGGTGCTGGATTTACTGGTGTCGAGATGGTTGGTGAACTTGCTGAACTTGCTCCGACCTTGTGCAAAAGATTTTATATTGATCCGGCACATGTTAATATAAATATCATTGATATGTTATCTGGTCCTATGCCATTTATGCACGAAAAATCGATTAATCGCACTATCAAACGATTAAGCAAAATGAATGTAACCCAAATTTACAACGCATCAGTTAAAGAAGTAAAAGCTGACGGTTTATTATATTCTGTGGATGGTAAAGATATTTTCCAAAAATCAGAATCAATAATTTGGGTTGCTGGTACTGAAGGTTCTGATATTGCATTAAATTCGGAAGATTTAGGACTTGTAGAAAGAAGTCGTGGACGTATTCAAACTGACGGACATCTACGTTCTGTTCAGTATCCAAATGTTTATGTTGCTGGTGATAATATGTTCTTTATTCCTGAGGGTGAAGACAAACCAGTTCCGCAAATGGTTGAAAATTGCGAACATTGTGCTAAAACAATTTCAAAAAACTTACTAACAGAAGTACTAGGTAGCGAGCCAGAGGAAATTTATGCACCGAAATTTAAAGGTGCGATGGTTTGTATTGGTGGGAAATACGGAACAGCTTACGGTGGACTTCCTGGAAAATTCTTCGTTATGCCTTCATTCTTCGCAATGTTTGCAAAACACTTTATAAATCTAACTTATTTTGTACAAGTTCTTGGTTGGAATAAAGTTTACAAGTATATCAATACACAATTTTTCACTATTCGAGACAACAGAAGTTTCGTTGGTGGACACTTTGCAAATAAAACGTCAACTTTCTGGGCATTACCAATAAGATTACTTACGGGAATTTATTTCATGTATATGGGGTATGTTAGGACTACACCAGCATTTGGTTGGACTATGCGCCCACTACTTCAAGATAAGTTCTATGATTTAGCTGCTGCATTTCGTCCTGTTGCACCATTTCCATTAACAGATATCAATTTTTTCAATTATGGTCGATTTACAGTTCATATCATTGATAACTCGATGATGTTATGGTTTAGAACTGTGCCGATGGCTTGGATTTTAGATACATTTGTGCTTCCATTTGAAATGTTCTGGCAAATTACTATTATTGTTTTATACATCTTAGTCGGTCTTGCTCTAGTTGCTGGTCTATTTACAAAGCTTGCTGCTGTTTTCTTGCTTGTGTGGGCAGTCTTTGTATTAATGACAACTGGTTTAAGCATTCACCAATTCTGGATTCCAATGGTTGCATTCTTATTCTTTACAGCGGGTCGCGTTTTATCGTTAGATTATTATGTTGGACCTTGGCTCGGAAAAAAATGGAGAAATATTCCATTTATCAAAAAATGGTATTTATATAACGACTAACCTAGAGGTGTAAAAAACTATGAAAACAATGAATAAAATTCTAAGTATTGTATTTTTAGGTGCAATTACTTTAACGCTTGTAGCATGTGGAAGTTTACAAGATGATGATATCTTATGGAATCGTCGCCGTGATGCAGCCGCTGATAATCACGGAACTGCCATGAATTTCACTCCTGGAGTATTTGAAGGTGTAGGAACGGGTGGTTATTACGGTAATGTATATGTTACTGTTACTATTAGCGAAGCTGGTGAAATTGTAGATATTCAAGTAGAACATAAAGAAACACCAACTTTTGGAGGAGAAGCTTTAACTTCAACATTAATTCCAAATGTTTTAAAATATCAAACTTATGAAATCGATGCTTTTACAAATGCTACTTTAACATCAAATGCATTTTTTATGGCAATGGAAGATGCTTTAGGAAACGCTAGAGCAGGAAGTGCCAATGTTACATCTGGTTCTGGTATGACTTTTGATCCAGGTACTTATCAAGGAGTTAGTACAGTTCGTGGATTTGGTGGACACATGACTGTTGAAGTAGTCGTTGGTGCAGACGGTTCAATTGCTTCAATTACAGTGGTAGAACATAGTGAATCAAATGATTGGTACAATATGGCAGTTCCTGTTATTACAGATAACATATTAACAACTGGTTTAATTGATGTAGATGGAGTAACTAATGCTACCTATACTTCAAACTCTTTCCTTTCAGCAATAGCAGAAGCTCTTGCTGATGCAAATGGTGTTTTAAACACAGGTGCACCAAGCGCTGTTGGTGGAAACTTTACTCCAGGAACGTTTGTTGGTGTAAGTACTGTGCGAGGTTTTGGTGGACATATTACTGTAGAGGTAGTTATTGGCGCAAACGGTGCGATAGAAGGAATCGAAGTAACGAACCATAGCGAGTCAAGTGATTGGTACAATATGGCAGTTCCGACAATTACTGAAAATATGATTTCAGCTGGAACGTATGAGGTTGATGGAGTGGCACATGCAACTTATACATCAAATTCATTTATCGATGCTGTCCGTGAAGCTTTAACAAACGCCCAATAATTTTAACAGGCATAATTAAAAAACCGGAGCATGCTTCGGTTTTTTCCTTGATATGTGTTAGGTTATGATAAATGAAAAAGGAGACTCGAGATGAAGGTTCATAAAAAAAATCAAAGAATTGTATTGATCGCACTACTTGCTGCTCAAGCAGTTGTATTAAGTCTTCTTGAACAAGCAATACCTACTCCTTTTACCATCGCACCAGGAGCGAAACTAGGACTTGCAAATATCATAACTTGTATCGCATTGTTTAAATTACCTGTTAAAGATACGATTTTAATAATCATAACTCGTCTGTTTCTAGCAAGCTTTCTCGGAGGTACACTTTCAACATTATTGTTTAGTGCTGCGGGCGCAACCTTAAGTTTTATCGGAATGTATCTGTTATCACTTGTTAACTCAAAATACGTGAGTATCATAGGTATTAGTGTAACAGGAGCAGTTTTGCACAATTTAGGGCAACTTCTTATCGCAAGCTATATTGCAGGAACTTGGCATGTCTTAATGTATTTACCTGTTTTAACTATAGTGGGAGTCATATCGGGAATAGCAACCGGAATCGCAGCAATTTTTTTACTAGAAAGATTAAAAACCATCCCTTTTTGGGAATAGAGACTTATTAGGTGAGAAATATGAAAATCCATTCAATGTGGGAACCCTATCCCGAATTAAAAAAAGACTTAGCAGATGTCCTTGACATCATAAATAATCATATTACCCTTAAAGACAAGAAAGCAAGGAAAACTGTAATCGACTTATTATACGCAGGGGGAAAACTCCTACGTCCAGCATTTTTAATTCTTATGGCAAAAACTGGAAAAAATTACAACAGAGAACAAATTTTGCACGTCGCTGCTAGTGTGGAAGTTTTACACATGGCATCACTTATTCATGACGATATCGTAGATGAAGCAACAACACGACGAGGTATGCCCACAGTCTACAGTCAGTTTGGCACAAAATACGCTTTATACACAGGCGATTATTTATTCACTGTATGTTTTAAAATATTATCAAAACACGCAAGTGCATTATCAACTATTGAATTTAATACAAGCACAGTAGAACGTATTTTAGTTGGTGAATTAGAACAAATGAATAGCCGTTATAATTTGGAAATGAGTGTAAAATCATATCTTAAACAGATATCAAAAAAAACAGCTGCACTTTTTTCATTAAGTGCACAAATGGGTGCTGAACTTAGTGACCACACGATTCTCGGTAAATTAAATGCCAAAAAAATCGGTTCAGATATCGGTATGGCTTTTCAAATCTTAGATGATATCCTAGATTATACACAGAATTCGTTTAAACTCGGTAAGCCTGTACTAGAAGATATGAAACAAGGAGTATATTCACTTCCACTAATTCATGCTATGAATCACAATCCAGAATCGTTTAAAATTATTTTAAATAAAAGAGAAAACATAAATGAATCAGATGCAAGTAAAATTCTCTTTCTTATTGAAAAATATAATGGATGTGTATATGCTCGAAATATCGCAGCGAAATATACAAAAAAAGCCATCCTACGTATTCAAAAATTACCTGATGGTGAATCAAAAAAAATCTTACTCGATATAACAGATAAGCTATTAGTAAGAACAAATTAAAAAAATCGCTAAATATACAGCGATTTTTTTAATTTGTTATAAACTTATTTCCATTTCATAAATCTAGATTCTAATAAATCAAGTAACAAAAATAAAATAAAAGCAAGTGAGCTTAAAACAACAATTCCCGAAAACACTTGAATCCAAGCGATTCTTGATTGTGCATCAAAAATAAATCGACCGATACCATAACGAATTCCTGTATTTTCAGTTATAAATAAAATTGATGTAGCAGTACCTAAAGCAACACGAGTTGATGATAATATACTACTTAAAGCAGCTGGAAAAGTAACATTAAAAAATAGTTGTAACTTACTGGCTCCAAGCACTTTTAATGGTTGATACATTTCTTCTGGAATTGCGTTAACTCCATCTCTAACGTTGATAATTATTTGAAAAACAATTATTAAAATAATCATTGTAATAATTGAGGGATTACGCATTCCCATTACAACCATGACTAATGGTAAAAATGCCATTTTAGGTATCGGATAGGTGAAGTAAATAAAAGGAGTCAACAGTTTTTGAGCCCAGGTTGATTGTGCAAGAATAAGTCCCAAAACGAGTCCCGTTATGATTGAAATTAGCAAACTTAGTAACAAGCGCCACAGGCTATGAAATATATGCGGTAGCATCATAATCCAAAATTCTCCTCCCATACTTCGATATACGGTTAGTGGGGTCGGAATAATATTTGAGTTGACAAAGTAATGTCCGTATATCCATAATAAATGAAGTAGTGTTGCGCCGATTAGGAAACTTTTTATTTTTTTCATTCTATAATTCCTCGTTTCATCGACTTTCTTATCTGAGAGCATAATTTTACGAAGTTAACATCGTCGCGATTTTTACTAGTGCTTGTTAAAATTTTTATCGGTTGATTTGGTAACATTAAAACCACTTTATCACCCAGGAGGACAGCTTCTTCGATATCGTGCGTGATAAATAATGTCGAAGCTTTTTTCCCATCACGAAGACTTATAAAAAATTGTTGCATTTCTTCTTTTGTCCAAGAATCCAGTGCTGAAAAAGGTTCATCCATTAGTAATATATCAGGTTGTAATACAAATGATCTTGCAATCGCAACTCTTTGTTTTTGTCCTCCTGATAATGCTAAAGGATACTTTTTTTTATGATTAAGTAAACCAATTCGTTCTAGAGCTGTATCAACTACAGGGACATTGTCAATCATTAAGGGCAAATTTTTCAACTTTAACGCCATCACAATATTTTGTTCAACAGTTTTCCAAGGCAACAATCCGAAATTCTGGGGGATATAACCAACAGTATGCGTATTTAAATTTAGATCTTGATTATTAAATAAAATACTACCTTCATCAATTTGTATTAATTGTGCGATAGCTTTTAACAGAGTTGACTTTCCGCATCCAGATGGACCGACTATCGTTACAGTTTCACCAGTTTCAACTTCAAGGTTAAGTTGTTTCAAAATTGGCGCTTCTCCATACGAGACAGTCAAATTTTTGATTTGTAACATAATTTTCAATCCTTTGTTTAGAATAGTATTAGTATAACATAAAATAAGGAAAATTTAAAACACTTCTTTTTTGAAGTGTCTATCTTTATTCAAATGCAACGTTTGATATAAAATCTTGGATAGTGAAATGAGCAGAAATGAGATTGCGATTTTTTAACCATTCAAGTGCTGAATCAAGAACAAATTCTTCAGGTAGTTGGTTATGTGCAAAAACAGGCAATTCTAATATATCAGCTATAGCATCAGAGAAATTAATTACATCAATCATAATATGAATGAAATCTTCTAATTCGTGATTATTTAAAAAGTCGATTCCACGATTATAAGCTCGGTAAAATGCACGAATTGCTTCTGGATTATTCTCAATGAAATCTTCAGTAAATGCTGTAACAAATGGAATAAACCCAATTTCAAGCGTATTAGTTATAGCGTGAAAACCTTCTTCTGCTAATATAATAGTTGCCCAAGGTTCAGGTAATAGTGCAGCATTTACATTGCCTGCTCGTAAATATTCAAGCCTTGATGGAATGGACTGAATAGCTACTGTTTCTAAATGATCAGCATCAAATCCCGCTAAATATACCATTTGGTCGAGTACTAAATCGATAGCAGTATTTTGAGAAATCACGACAACTTCTCCTGCAAGATCTTCGATGCTATTAAAGTCATCTCGTGCTACTAAGGTAAAACGACCTGTAGTAGAACCAGTTACTCGCATTGGTACAATATTTGCTTCTCGAGATAGTCCAACCGCTACTAAATCAAATGTAGAAGCATCAAGCAAACCTGCTTGTAATGCCGCATCTCGATATCCTGCACCAGAAAAAGGCTCTAGTACTACAGATAATCTTTCATCTTCAAAATATCCAAAATGGTGGGCAATAACGATTGGAAAAGCATCAAGTGAAGGCATTAAACCAATTCTTAAAACGCCTAGACTTTCTTCAATATTGTCATTATTATTTATTTGATCATTTGTATTATTATCATTGTTGCAACCTATCAGTGAAAAAATTATCAAGAATGTAAACACTGATATCAAAATTTTTATACTTTTTAGCATGTGAAACCTCTCCCGATAGTTCGTAACTTTATTTTCAATTAATATTTTATCATAAATCGGTACTTTTTACAATAAAAACGGCATTCCAACGAGAATGTTATTTCAAAAATATCAATTGTTTGCTATAATAGAATTATCTTGCTGAAATTTTTAAAGCATAGAAACTCGCGAGTAAAAGAATAAGTATTCAATTACTTACGAGTTTGATTGGTGAAACGGAGTTTTTTAATGAATCTTATAATTATTATTTTAATGGTCTTAACATTTATCTCAAGAATCATCGGAATGGGTCGCGAAATGACTTTAGCTTATTTTTTTGGTGCAACATATATAAGCGATGCGTATTTAATGTCAATTGCCATTCCAACTATTATCGTTACATTCATTATAGTCTCAGTTGCAACAAGTTACATACCGATTTACCAAAAACTGCCTTCGGAAGTTGATGTTGGGCTAAAATTTACAAATAAAGTAATCGGATTTTCATTTCTATTATGCATTGCTATACTTATTTTTTCATTATTATTTACGCCTTTAATAGTATCATTATTTGTATCGGGATTTGATCCTGATGCTTTAGAATTAACAGTCGATTTAACACGATTAACATTATTGGCAATTTTCTTTATGACTTTAAATCATATTCTTAATAGCTTTTTACAAGTGAAAGAAAAAGTTTTGCTCGCGTCCTTATCAGGTCTACCTTTCAATATTATTTCGATTATATTTATTATAATTAGTGCAAGAATCGGAGTACAATTTCTAGCCTACGGAACGATAGCAGCAATCGGAATTCAAACAATTTATCTATTAATACTTGCCTACTTTCAAGGTTTTAAATTAAAACCAATTATTTCGATAAAAGATAAAAATATCAAAAATCTAATAATTCTAGCAATGCCAATTATGCTTGCAAACGGTGTAGAACAAGTGGGAATTATTGTTGATAAAAACCTAGCTTCAGGATTTGGTCCAGGTGCAGTTTCAGCTCTGTCATATGCAACAAGAACAACTACAGCAATTTCAGGTATTGTTATAACCTCATTTTTGATTGTAACCTTCCCAAAAATAGCAAAATATTGCGCAAAGCGTGAGATGAAATCTATGAAGCTTGCTTTGTCTGAATCAATTGTGGGGATGTCGCTATTTATAATTCCTGCTATTATTGCTATTACGATTTTCGCTCAACCTGTAATTTCGCTTTTGTTTGGTAGGGGTGCTTTTGACGATGTGGCTGTTGTTACAACATCGAATTTATTATTATTTTATGTTTATTTTCTTTTTGGAAATGGTTTAACACAGTTGTTTTCACGGGTATTTTTTGCCCTTGAAGATTCTAAAACGCCAATGATTGTTTCAACTATTACTGTTATTTTAAATATAATTTTTAATCTTATATTTACGTCGTTTATGGGCATTAGTGGTCTTGCTCTTGCAACAAGTGCTTCTTCGATGATAGGTTTATGTTTGATTGTGTATTTGCTTCGTCGGAAAATCGGTGTTCTAGCTTTAAAAAATGCTATGACTTCGTTATTTAAAATTTTCGGGGCATCTTTAGCAATGTCATTTATCGCTTTTGCTATTTTTGAATATTTATTACCGTTTGCTGCAGGATTTTCTTTGATAATTTCTGCGATAATTGGTGTTGGGATTTATATCATTTTATTATTGTTTGCCCGCATCCCTGAAGTTGAACATCTTATCGGTATAATATTTAATTATTTAAAGAAATTCTTAAAAGTATAAAAAATAGACTGCTTTACGTTTTTGTCGTTAGCAGTCTATTTAATTACTAGGCATAATCTTCAATTATTCTTATCAGCAAACGATGAGGTAAACAGATGATTATTTGGCCATTTCTATCTATCCACCCCATATTTACTCCTACTTGATCGGGACTGTTGTCACTTTTAATTCTAACACTACCATTATAAACTTCTACGATGTTGTATTGATTATTTGTTAAACCTGAATCAGCGTCAAAAGTCACAATTTCATGTTGTAATTCTTTTAAATTAAATCTAGAAACTTCTTCGTTGTTAATTATTACAACAGCAATCAAGGTGAGCGTTGGGTCTGTTTGCGTCAGACCATTTTGTAATTGTAAAAGTGGTAGAAAAGAACCTGTTATGAATAAGATGATGAGGACGAAATCAATTGGGCGCATGATTTTAAATGTAGTATTTATATTTTTCATAATCCTCGCTCCTTGGTATAATCTCGTCCCAACAAATCTTTTAATTATTTTTTATCTTGCGGCTGCAATTCCTGCTGCAATTCCTTGTTGTAGTGCGACCATTAGTGATAGTCCACTGAAGTACATTGATCCGATGTATCTTTGGTTTGACATTTCTCCTACTGCGAATAATCCTTGGATAATTGCTCCATTTGCGTCTAGTACTTGTGAGTATTCGTTTGTTTGTACGCCTCCAATTGTTCCCATGTCCATTGGGTAAAGTCGCATTGCATAAAATGGTGCTTCGAGTAATGGATTAATTCCAAATGTTCTTCCAAATGGGTCTTCTATTTCTTCGTTGTAAACAGCATTAATTTGATTTATTGATGCAAGAAGAGCCTCGTATGGTACTTGCATTAATTCTGCTAATTCTTGAATTGTGTCTGCTTTAAATGCTGATGCATTATCTAAGTTATCTTCGACTTGATTAATTCGGTGTTCAAATACGTCGCTGCTATCAAAAACGAAGAATGATCCGTTTGGCGAATGTGCTGCTGTATGGTTAAACATGAACGTATAGTGATCGATAAATCCACCAAATGGGCGTGTTTCCATTACGAAACGATTTCCTTCATGGTTTACAAGAATTCCTGGTACACTCATTACCATTCCTGCGAATTCATTTGTAATTCCTAATCCGATTAACCATTGGTCGTCACTAATAACAGCTCCTGCTGCTTCTGCCATAATAAATCCGTCACCCATGTGTCCAACAGCTGCTGTTGAGAATTGGACAAACGGTGCAAGTTCTGGAATAAATCTTTCCATTAACTCTTCGTTGCGTGAAAATCCACCTGTTGCGAGTACTACTGCATTGTTTGCTAGATATACAACTTCTTCTCCAGTAGGACCTGTTGCTACAACTCCAGTTATTGCCCCACCTTCTTCAATTAAAACTAATCCGCGAGTATCTAAGTGAATTTCTACTCCTAAATCACGTGCAGTATCTTCTAAGAATTGAACAAGAAATGATCCTCCCCATCCACGGTGATCTTCTGGTGTTACAGGAGTTATCATTCGTCCATTTCCTCCAACAACAGCTTCATATCCTAAATCGAGTAAGAAATCAAATGCAGCACCAGAACGCTCAACGAGTGGTCTTAATATTTCTGGATTAACAAACTCAACTCCTCTAGGGTCTTGTGCTTGTAGATTAATCCAGTTTTCATATAAATCATCAATTGAAATTCCGCCATCTTCTAACGCATTTTGAATTTGAGATTCAGCAACAGAGATTCCTCCTCCAAATGCAGTAGATCCACCCAAAAATGGCATTTTCTCAAGAAGTATTACTGATGCATTATTTTGTGCTGCTGAAATTGCAGTTGTTAAACCACTCATACCACCACCGATAACGATAATGTCAGCTTGGTAATTTCCAAGAGATTCCTGAACTGATGTATCAACAAGAGCAACTAAAGCATCAGGATTTGCTCCAGCTTGAATAATTGCATCACGAACTGCATCAAGTACTCCTTGCGCTGTGTAAGTTGCGCCAGTTACACCATCGATATTAGTCGATTGAGCTAGTAAGATATTTGGAATTATAATATTAAATGCGTTATCTGCAAATCCAGCTGTATCTTCATGACTAATAATCTCGATACTAACAATTTCTTCTGCAGCAAATGTTACTTCAACAACGATATCTCCAAGATATCCATCACCTGTAGCTGTAAAAGTTCCAACAGTAAATGTACTTGTAGTTACATTCTCAGCCGGTGGTGCTTGAGTTTCTTCTTCATTATTACAAGCGACTAAAAATCCGATTGTTACAACGAAGATTAACATTACTGACATAATTTTTTTAAAATTTTTCATCTTCAGACCTCATTTTTATTGTGATTTTTTGTACAAGTTGATTATACAATAAAAAATGCACTATGTCAATAAAATCACAAAGTTTTGTTAAAAAAATCCCAAAGATATCGTTTTATTGAGTTGTTTTATTAGAGTTTTTTAGCTTTTAATGTTGATTCATAAAGTAAAATGTCTTATTCTATGGTATAATGAATTCACGGTAAAAAAATGTTAATACTCATTGTAAGATGTTTTTAATATGAAAAATAATAATTTACTACACCCTATATTTTTAAACAAAGGAGTTATCTAAAATGGCATATAAAGATTTGCATGATTATATCCGTGTCCTTGAAAAAGAAGGAAAAAATGATTTTGTCAGAGTAAAAGTTGAAGTTGATCCTGAACTAGAAATTACAGAAATCGCTGATCGAGTATCAAAAAAATTTGGTCCCGGCATTCTTTTTGAAAATGTCAAAGGTTCAAAATTCCCTGTTTTAATCAACGCAATGGGTACTTATAAAAGAATGAACCTGGCGTTTGGAGTAGATGACCTCGATGAAATAGGTGAGACTATCCGCAATCTTGTTGATATTAATTCTTATATGAGTATCAAGAAACTTTTTAAAAAAATTCCAGATGGGCTGAGGTTGCTTCGAGTATTTCCGATAAAAAGTCATTTCCGTCGTGGTGCATGTCAAGAGATTATTAATCATGACCCTAATTTGCATGAGATTCCTGTGTTGAAATGCTGGCCTCAAGATGGGGGGAAATTTTTTACTTTGCCGCTTGTTATGACAAAAGATCCTGTTACGAAAATTCAAAATACTGGAATGTATCGTTTGCAGGTGTTTGATGCGAAGACTACTGGTATGCATTGGCATTTACATAAAGATGGGCGTCAGATTTATGAGCAGTATCGCGCGCTTGGTGGGAAAATGCCTATTTCTGTTGTTCTTGGTTGTGATCCGGCGATTACTTATGCGGCGACTGCGCCGTTACCAAAGTTTATTGATGAGATGATGTTTGCTGGTTGGTTGCGTAAGAAAAATGTGCGTCTTGTAAAATCTATAACAAACGACATTTATGTGCCGGCTGATGCTGAGTTTATTATTGAAGGTTATGTTGACGTGAACGAACCACTACGTTTAGAAGGTCCTTTTGGTGATCATACTGGTTATTATTCTTTATCTGATATGTATCCTGCATTTCATGTAACTTGTATTACCCATAAAAAAAATGCGATTTATCCGACAACTATAGTGGGTCAGCCACCAATGGAAGATTGTTATTTAGGTAAAGCAACGGAACGCATTTTCTTGCCACTACTTCAAATGCTGCATCCTGAAATTGTAAATTTAAATCTTCCGCTTGAAGGAGTATTTCATAATTGTGCGATTGTTTCTATAAATAAAAGATTTCCTGGACACGGTCGAAAAATTATGAATGCTTTATGGGGTATGGGTCAAATGATGTATAATAAATTATTTATTATCGTTGATGCCGATGTTGATCCATATGATATTACTGCTGTTACTCGTCATGTTTTTTCGAAAGTGTGTATGAAAAAAGACCTTGTAATTAGTGAAGGTTCACTTGATGCGCTTGATCATGCTTCTGATTTGCCACGTTATGGACACCGTTTAGGAATAGACGCGACAACGAAGTTTGATGCTGAACTTTATTTAACTAACTCTGAAATCTCATTTGAAAGTTTCAAATTTATCCGCAAACTCTCTAAAGATAACAACCTAGTTAAAGAATTATATCCTGAAATTGCTGAATGTTTCGTCCTCTGTGAGGCAAACGGGATGCAAGCGTTGATAATAAAAATAGGTAAAAAAGATGCTTATCGTGGAAAGACTCTCATCACAGATTTATGGAATCTTGATGCTTTTAAAAATGCGAAACTTATTATTACGGTAGATGGTAATGTTTCGGCGGATGATTTGTCGGTTGTTTCATGGAAGGTGTTTAATAATATTGATGCTCAGCGTGATTTGGTTTATTCTGAGTACAATGGTGTTTATCGACTTGGGATTGATGCGACTAAGAAGATTAAGGAAGAAGGATATTGTCGCGAGTGGCCGGACGATATTGTAATGAGTCAAGATATTAAAGATTTGGTTGATAAAAGATGGCACGAATATGGGATTGGATGATAAAATGAAGATTATTTTTAAAAAAATTGAAGCCTACTCGACACTTGTAATGTTTAAACATACGATTTTTTCTTTGTCGTTCGGGTTGATTTCACTTCTTCTTGCTACAGGTGGTAAGCTTTTATCAATTTGGCAATTTGTTCTAATTCTAGTTGCACTTTTGTCGGCTAGAACTGGTGCGAATGCGATAAATCGTGTGATAGATGCTGAAATTGATAAAGTAAACCCTCGAACGGCGACAAGACAAATTCCAATGGGACAAATGTCAAAAAATGAAGCACTAGTTTTCTCAATTATCTGCTTTGTTATAATGATAATTTGTGCATGGTTGATTAACCCTCTAGTAGGAACACTCTCACCTATAGCGCTCTTTGCGTTGTGGGGATATTCTTATACAAAGCGTTTTACTTGGTTATGTCATATCATTCTTGGCATAGTTTGTGGGATAGCTCCGATGGGTGCGTGGCTTGCTGTTACTGGTAATTTTGGCGGACTAAATCCAGTTTTCACTT
>JGI24703J35330_11748813_pt1 | contig 39898 bp, 35 predicted proteins | sample TergutNt197P1_FD_35330 | JGI IMG/M metagenome (IMG submission 35330)
TTGGCAACTGCTGAAATTGAAATTGTACCACTTAGCAACATCATATCAGTGTAAATCAGATCAAATAACCAGAAACAGCTTGCGTGGCTGTTTTTTTTGGTTCTCGAACTTTCGATTGAAAGTATTCGTGAAATTTCTTTGTTTTACGCTTACTTCATGCTAAGTTTACATTTTTGTGGTATAATGGCTAAAGATGTAGAATTTTGTGTTTATAGAGGTTAGGTTTTTATGAAGAAATTGCTTAAAATGGGGATAGATATTGGCTCGACCACTTTAAAAGTGGTTGTTTTGGACGATCAAAATGAAATGGTATTTAATGTATATCGCCGTCATTTTGCGAACATTTTGCGAACATTATGTGAGATTTTAAATGAAGTAACGCTCACGCTTGGAGATGTGCAAATGACCATTGCCATTACAGGTTCAGCTGGAATGAGTTTGGCTGAGCGCCTTGGCGTTTGTTTTGTCCAAGAGGTTGTGGCAACGACAAAAGTGTTAAAAGCAAACCATCCTGAGGTAGATGTAGCTATTGAATTAGGAGGGGAAGATGCGAAAATTGTTTACTTAACGAACGGGGTAGAGCAACGCATGAACGGTATTTGTGCTGGTGGTACAGGGTCTTTTATCGATCAGATGGCTAGTCTTTTGCAAGTGGATGCAGCAGGTCTTAATGATCTAGCCCAAAATTATGATGAGATTTATCCCATAGCAGCGCGTTGTGGCGTCTTTGCGAAGACGGATGTTCAACCTTTGCTCAATGAGGGAGCCAGTCGTGAAAATATTGCTGTTTCAATTTTACAGGCTGTTGTAGTTCAAACTATTAGTGGCTTGGCATGTGGGCGTCCGATCAGAGGTAATGTTGCTTTCTTAGGTGGACCATTATATTTCTTATCAGCACTTCGTAAGCAATTTATTACAACCTTAAATCTTGCACCGCATCAGGTAGTTTTTCCAGCGGATTCTCAGCTTTATATTGCAATGGGAGCTGCCATTTCAGCGGAAGAAAAAACTCATTCACTGGCAGATTTTATTGCAGGAGTTGACCAGTTAGAAGAAGGGAATGTAGAAGACCTTGTGCGTTTAGGGGTATTGTTTAATGACGAGGATGACTTTGCCCAATTTAAAACGAGACATCAAGCTAATGCTGTAAACTATAAGGATTTTCAAAGCTATGAAGGGGAATGTTTTTTAGGAATTGATGCTGGTTCAACCACCACCAAATTGGTGCTAACTGATAAAGAAGGGCGTTTGTTGTTCACTCATTATGGCTCGAATTTAGGAAATCCCCTTGCATCAACAAGCGAAGCTCTCAAAGAGCTGTATCAAAAAATGCCACAAGCTGCAACGATTGCTTATTCTGCAGTGACAGGGTATGGAGAGGCATTGTTGAAAAAAGCGCTTAAAATTGATATTGGTGAAATTGAAACTATTGCTCATTATAAAGCTGCAAATCATTTTTTGCCAGGCGTTGATTTTATTTTGGATATTGGCGGGCAGGATATGAAATGTCTGAAAATTAAAGAGGGGAATATCGAGAGCATCCTCCTCAATGAAGCTTGCTCATCAGGTTGCGGTTCATTTTTAGATACCTTTGCTAAAGGCATGAACCTTGGAATTGAGGATTTTGTTGAAGCTGCACTAACATCCACAGGGCCTGTGGATCTTGGTACGCGTTGTACTGTTTTTATGAACTCGCGAGTTAAACAAGCCCAAAAAGAGGGCGCTAAAGTGGGTGATATCGCAGCAGGCCTTTGTTATTCTGTTGTAAAAAATGCGCTGTATAAAGTTATTAAAATTCGCGATCCGAAAGAATTAGGTCAGCGGATTGTCGTTCAAGGCGGAACATTCTATAACGATGCTGTTCTTCGCGCTTTTGAACTTTCGACTGGGCGTGAAGTGGTTAGACCTAATATCGCAGGTATGATGGGTGCTTATGGATGTGCCTTAATCGCAAGAGAACGTTTTAACAATACGAATTCAACATTGATTTCTCCTGAAGAATTAGCCGATTTTGAAACGAAAACAACATCCGCGCGTTGTAAACTGTGTACCAACAATTGCCTAATGACCATCCACCGTTTTGCAGATGGTAGACGATTTACCTCTGGTAACAAATGTGAGCGCGGAGCTGGGAAGGTGAAAAATTCAACTGACGAAATCCCTAATTTAGTTGCTTATAAAGCTCAACGTATGTTTAATTATAAATCGCTAAGTCCTGCTGAGGTAAAATACGGAACGATTGGTATTCCACGCGTTCTTAATTTATTCGAAAACTACCCGTTCTGGGCGATATTTTTTAAATCGCTAGGGTTTCGTGTAGTACTATCTGATGAATCTTCAAAAAGGTTGTACGAAAAAGGAATGGAGACGATCCCTTCTGAATCTGTTTGTTACCCTGCTAAATTGGTGCATGGTCATATCGTGGATTTAATTGAAAAGAACGTTGATATCATTTTCTACCCCTCTATTATTTATTCTAGCTACGAAGACCCCAAGGCTGCAAAGAATTTCAATTGTCCAGTAGTTACTTCTTATCCAGAAGTGATTAAATTAAATGTTGACGACTTGAAAGAGAAAAACATTCGTTATATGAACCCGTTTTTACCTTTTACCCAGGTCAAAAAACTAACGATTCGATTGCACGAGGAATTTGAAGCTTTTGGTATTAGTAAAGCTGATGTTAAAACAGCCGTTCAATTAGCATGGGCCGAGCAGGAGCAAGCTCGCTGTGATATCCAGAAAAAAGGGGAAGAAACACTTACTTTAATCCGCGAAAAAGGTCTAAAAGGTATCGTCCTAGCTGGCCGTCCTTATCATGCAGACGGTCATATTAATCATGGCATTCCAGAAATGATCAATGCTTTAGGGATGGCTGTATTTACTGAGGATTCAGTGTCACATTTAGGTGAAATTAAACGACCGCTACGCGTCATGGATCAGTGGGTTTATCATACAAGACTTTATGCAGCAGCTAACTTTGTCGCATTGCAAGATGATTTAGAACTAGTACAACTGAACTCTTTCGGATGCGGGCTTGACGCTGTGACAACAGATCAAGTTCAAGAAATCATGGAATCCCACTCAAAAATTTACACTACGCTAAAAATTGATGAAGGGGATAACTTAGGTGCAGCTCGTATTAGATTACGTTCTTTGCAAGCAACCATGATCGAACGTGAGCGCAACGGATTTAAACGCCAGCTAGTTGATAATACTTACTATAACACCCCATTCACAAAGGAAATGAAGACAAATAAAGCGCATACGATTCTTTGTCCGCAAATGTCCCCGATGAATTTTGATTTTCTTGAAGTAGCATTTCAATATTCAGGGTATAATATGATTGCTTTGCCAGCTAAAGATGAGATGGCAATTGAAACAGGGTTAAAATACGTGAATAATGACGCCTGTTTTCCAGCTATTTTAGTAGTGGGACAGGTTGTTGCTGCGCTTGAATCAGGTAAATATGATGTGAATAATACTTCTGTCATCATGAGCCAGACAGGTGGTGGATGCCGGGCGAGTTGCTATATTGGATTTTTTAGAAAAGCACTCCGTGATGCAGGCTTTGAGCAAGTTCCGGTGATTTCTTTATCCGCACAAGGCTTTGAAAAAAATCCTGGTTTTAAAATTGGACCTGCGATTTTAAATCGGTCTGCGATGGCGCTTGTTTATGGTGATTTATTTATGAATGTCCTATATCGCACACGTCCTTATGAAGTTGAAGCTGGGGCTGCAGATGCGCTGTATGAATTTTATAAATCCAAGTGTATGCAATCGCTTAAAAATCCAAAATTCTCACATTTTAAAGCATTGATTAAGGAAATCGTTACGGCTTTTGATGAATTGCCTTTGACTGATGTCATCAAACCAAAAGTAGGATTGGTTGGGGAAATTTTAGTAAAATTCCACCCGACTGCTAATAACGAGGCGGTTAAAGTGATTGAAGAAGAAGGGGCTGAAGCTGTAATGCCTGGGTTAATTGATTTCTTGTTATATGGTGCGTATTCAGCAGATACGGCGATTATGAAACGTGATTTTAAATATGTAGTAGCAGGAAATACGATTATCGCCCTTGTAGAACGTTATCGCAAACCGATGAAAGAAGCGCTTCTTGTAAGTAAGAGATTTACACCGCCGATGCCGATTGAAAAAATTGCTGAGGCAGCAAGTAAGGTGGTCTCCCTCGGGCACAAAACAGGAGAAGGATGGCTATTAACTGGCGAAATGGTTGAGTTAATTGAAATGGGAGTGCCAAATGTCGTTTGTATGCAACCTTTTGCTTGTTTGCCTAATCATATAGTCGGCAAGGGTGTTATTAAAGAACTCCGTCGTCAATATCCACTTGCCAATGTGGTAGCAGTTGACTATGATCCAGGTGCTAGTGAAGTTAACCAATTAAACCGAATTAAATTAATGATTGCCACGGCTTTTGCAAACCTGGCGAAAGAAGGATAAAATGATACAACAATGTCAAAAGTGTAAAGCGCCTCTCGCAGGTAAAAAATGTGACTACTGTGGGTTCAATAATAAAAAATCAAAGAAAGATTCACCATCTGCGACTATCACACAACCACTCGAGATGGATGAGAGTTTGGAAGTGGATGAAACAGCCAGTTCAACTGCTGAAGAAATTGAGCCGATTGAAACAGCAGTTGAATCAGAACTAGTCGTTAATGGGGAAACTATGCAAAGAAAAGAGGAAGACGAAGAGGATATAGAGGAATTTGAAGATGAGCAACTCGAATTCCTTGAATATCAACTAGACGAAATAACCCCTGCTAAACAAACAGATGAAGCAGAAGATATTGATAGTGATCCAGAGGAGCAAATTGTAGCGCATTTTGAAGAAGAAATTACAGAGGTTGATGATGGAGAGCAATTAGAAACGACAACATTGCTACCAGAATTAGATTCAAATGATGCATATTTGCGATCGAAAACAAAAAAGAAGTTGCTCGCTATTTTGAGTTGGGGAATTATGGCTGTATTTTTGTTTATTTTCTTAGCTTCACAGTTTAATCAATCTGAACCAGATGAACTTCGTTACATATGCACTTTTGAAACCTCACCCACTGGTGTGGAAATGGTCGTTATTATTGAATCGCGAGGATTAGCGATAACAAAATGGATCGAAGAGTTTACTTTCCCACGTCAGCTGTATGTAGATCAACACTGGGGTTCTGACTGGGATATAATAGATGATGATATTAGATCGTGGTATGAAAGCTCGGAAAACATAACGTATATGGAAGGAACTTATTGGGAACTCGTCTTTGTTGATGATGAGTTTGTCGTAAATCGTTTTGTCTATCATTACGAAATCATGTCGAGAGAGGATTTAGATAGTTTGTGGGATCCTAATTTCTCAGGAGTTAATCATTATTCAGCCATTCGTGTTTTAACGGAAGACGGCGGTATATGCATGCCTGAGTAAGCACTGGAGTAATGACTAAGAATTTGGTATCAAATTGTATAAACAAGCTCATACTAACAAGAAAAATAGGGGTAATATCATGACAAAGGAACAGTATTATCAAAGAAAATTGCATAAGGAACTCCGCAATTCCTGGCAAGGGGATATAACAAAATGTGAATATGTCGTAAAAGAAGAAAAACAGGTTTTTAGATCGGAAATTGACACCTAGGGGGTGTTTTTTCTTTACAGGCATGATATAATAGCTAGAAAAGTCAATACGCACCAAAGGGAGAATAACTATGGAATTTAAAAATTTATCGGTTCAACCAGCATCAATGAAGCATATATTTGAGATTTTGCACGTTCTAAATCTTGCAACGCTAAATTTACATCAAAAAGGCAATACCCAATGGGATTATCCTTGGAATAAGGAAGATATCGCACCAGATATCGAGGCTGCTCATGCTTATGTAGTAGTGCTTAATTTTCAAACAATTGCCACTTTCTTTGTGGAAAAAAATTCCTCACCAACAGCTATTGAAATTAAAGCAGGAAGTGTGTACCTAGACTTAGTAGCTATATTACCTGAATTTCAAAGCGAAGAGATGGAGGCTTATATAATCAACTATGCTAAGGAGCTAGTAGGTATAAAAACAGCAGATTTCACGATGAAGGACTATGTTTTGAATTTTGCCAAAGCGCTACTTGCTATTGATTCTCCATCAGGCTACTGTATGGATGCTATCTGCTTTGTTAAGGAAGAAGTGGAGAGGTTAGGTTATGAAACAACAATGAATGCTAAAGGGAATTTAATCATTGACATTCCCGGCAATTCGGAAAAAACAGTGGGATTATCAGCACATGTGGACACTCTTGGATTAATGGTGCGTAGTATTAAAGGAGATGGCACATTGACATTTACACCGATAGGAGGGCCAATTTTGCCAACTTATGATGGTGAATATTGTCGCATTCATACTCGTGCTGGAAATGTCTACACAGGAACAGTTTTAAGTAATCAAACCTCTGTCCATGTTCATAAAGAAGCTAGTACAGCAGGAAGAAATGCTGATAATATGCACATCCGCATTGATGAGCGTGTCAAATCTAAGGATGATGTGATCAAACTAGGCATTCAAAATGGTGACTTTGTTGCCATTGAGACAAAAACGCAAGTGACTGAATCTGGCTTTATCAAATCAAGATTCCTTGATGATAAAATCAGTGTCTCATGTCTTGTTGGGATTTTAGCGCATTTGAAAGAAAATCAAATTCCAGTGCGTCATCATACAAAAATGATTATCTCGACTTATGAAGAGGTTGGGCATGGTAGCAGTCAAATTCCGACTGAAATAAAAGAGTTAATAGCCGTTGATATGGGCTGTATTGGTGAGGATTTAGCATGTACAGAATATGATGTGAGCATTTGCGCCAAAGACTCTAGTGGACCTTATGATTACGCATTAACGAGCAAGTTAATTAATTTGGCTAAGGATGAAAAACTAAATTATGTAGTGGATATTTACCCGATGTATGGTAGCGATGTAAGTGCTGCTTTACGTGGTGGAAATGATATTTGCGGAGCATTAATTGGACCAGGTGTTGCAGCAAGCCACGGAATGGAGCGAACTCATTGGGATGGGGTAGAAAGTACGATTAAACTTTTGCTTGCTTATCTTGGCTCTGAATAATTTAAAATGGATGTGATAGTATGAAAAACACTAATTTTCAAAATAGACGATTTATGATGGCAATGAGTTTTTGTTTATTGTTATTGGTGCTAACAGCCTGTACTGCAGGCGGACGTTCGGCCAATGATCCAGCAGGATTCTTTATGGGTATTTGGCATGGTTGGATTGCGCCATTTGTTTTGATTTTCTCATTCTTTAATGAGGATTTGATGATTTATGAGATCCACAATGTAGGATTTTGGTATAATTTAGGCTTTTATATGGCAATAATTAGTGGATTTGGCTCGCTATCATTTTTTAGGAAATCTAAGTGAGGCGGTTGTGAATGAAAATTTTATATGGTACAACCAATCCAGCGAAAATTGAATTTATGCAAAAACGTGTCGCGTCGCTTGGCATCGAGGTTTTGAGTTTGAATGATGTTGATGCTTCTGGTATTGAAATTGATGAAAGTGGTAACGACCCCCTTGAAAATGCTCAAATTAAAGCATTGGCTTATTATGAAGCGTTAAAAATACCTGTTTTTTCTTGTGATTCTGGCCTTTATTTTGATGAGGTTGAAGAGGACCATCAACCTGGACTTTATGTTAGGAGAGTTGAAAATCGTATTCTAAGTGATAGTGAAATGACTAAATACTACGCGAACTTAGCACAGGAATATGGTGGGAAATTGACTGCTCGGTACAGAAATGCCATCTGCCTGATTATGGATGAAGAAAATATTTATGAGCATATGGCTGATGACATTGCTAGTGAGCCGTTTTTGATTGTATCTAAGCCTCATGATAAAAGAACTGTTGGCTTTCCACTTGATTGTTTGTCTGTTGAGATTGAAAGTGGGAAATATTACAATGACTTAGAACGAATCGGCAAGCTAAATGCTGAAGATGGTTTTGCTAAATTTTTTGAAAGGGTGCTTTTGGGTAAGTTGAATAAAGCACAAGAGAAAGTTTTAGTAAGTGCTTGTTTAATGGGAGAGGCATGTCGGTATGATGGAAATGATAATTTAATCCCTGAGGTTGCAGAAAAATTTAAAAATGCTATCCTTTGCTGTCCTGAAGTGCTTGGGGGCTTATCAACACCTAGAACGCCAGCAGAAATTATCGATGGAAGTGCTGAGGATGTTCTAGATGGCAAAGTCCGCGTTATGACGAAAACGGGTGATGATGTGACTGACCAATTTTTAGCTGGTGCTTATCAGTCTTTGAAGCTTGCCAAAAACAACAATGTTTCATTAGCTGTTTTAAAAGAAAGAAGTCCTTCCTGTGGCAGTTGCTTTGTATATGATGGTAATTTCGATGGTGGCAAGATTGCTGGAATGGGTGTTACGACAGCTTTATTACGACGTCATGGCATTCGGGTTCATTCGGAAGAAAATTTTGAGGTCCTCAACAATGAGAAATGAAGAAATAAATCAACCTAAGCAAAATATCCTAGCAAGGCGTCCTGTGATGATTGCGGTAGCACTGTTTGTCTGTTTATTATGGGGAAGTGCCTATCCATCTATTGTATCTAGCTACCGTCTGCTTAGTATTAACACTGCAGACGTCTTCCAAGTCATGCTTTTTGCAGGTACGAGGTTTATGATTGCTGCCATTCTTATTTTTATTTACGCCTTCGTTACGAAAAAAAGCATGAGAATCGATTTTAAAGGCCTCAAATTAGTTATTGTTTTAGGCATGTTACAAACTTTTGGTCAATACATCTTTTTCTTCCTCGGACTGCGCTTTGTCCATCCAGCTAATGGCTCTATCGTGTCATCTTTAGGGATTTTTATGACGGTTATCATTGCACATTTTTCCTATAAATCAGACCGTCTCACACCGAAAAAAGTATGGGGATTTGCTGTCGGGATTATTGGTATTATCATCTTAAATGGTGGTGCTGCTAGCACATTCACCTTCTTGGGTGAAGGTTTTCTCTTCATTGCTGCACTTTTAGGCGCAATCGCTGGTGTTTACACGAAAAAGCTAACGACTGTACTATCTCCATACATCATTACTGGTTATCAACTATTAATTGGATCTACCCTTTTAATTCTTGTCGGCTCAACCTTTGCAACAGATGTTTCCTTTACTTTTACAAAACCATCCACAACCCTTCTTTTTTATCTAGGATTTGTATCGGCTGCCGCTTTCACATTGTGGTCAGCTTTGTTGAAGCATAATAAAGTATCAAGGGTGAGCATCTATCGCTTTTCTATCCCAGTGTTCAGTGTGTTGTTATCTTTTATCTTCTTGCAGGAGGCTTTTGATGTTGTCAGTGTACTAATTGCACTAGCGTTCGTTGCATCAGGAATTGTGCTGATTAATATGGAATAGGGCAAAAATAAAAACAAACAAATCATGAGTATTGTGCTCATAATTGTTTGTTTTTATTTACGACAAAAGTTCTTCAATCATCCGCTCTCTTCTTGACATAAATAAGCTCATAATTTCATAGGCTTTCGTTTCCTCATAAGTGACAATCGGAGGCTGATCTTCATCAAAAGAGATAATTTTCGCATCTGGATGAGCAAGCAAGATCGGGGAGTGGGTGGCGATAATAAATTGTGATCCTTGTAGAGCTAATTGGTGAATTCCGGCAAGCAATGCTAGCTGTCGGCTTTGTGACAAGCCTGCTTCTGGCTCATCTAAAAGATAGATGCCATTGCCTCTGAAACGATTGTTAATCAAATTGAAAATCCCTTCGCCTCGGGACTGCTCGTGAATCGGAACACCCCCGTATTCTTTGAGATTAAGATCGAGTTGCTCGACATATGTGGCTACATTATAAAAACTTTCGCTTCGCAAGAAGAAACCATCCTCAGGTTTAAGGGCATGGCGGACTGTTTTGATGGATTGATACAAATCGGAATGACTGTCATACGTGGTGAAATTGAAATTTTTACTACCACCTTCTGCATTAAAGCCCATATGGACAGCGATAGCTTCAAGCAAAGTGGACTTTCCAGATCCGTTTTCCCCAACAAAAAAAGTAATGGGTGAATCGAAAATAATATTTTGAAACTTTTTCAACCCCACCAATTCGCTTAAATAATCTTCTAACTCAAAGTGGTTGATCGAAATAGATTTGATGTAATTATCGTTCATACTGAAGCCTCCATTAAAATCTATGAGATGATTCTACACTATTTTCCCGATTTTAGCAAGCTCTCATGCTTAAAAATTTTGAAATTTCGGGCAATATGTGGTAGAATAGATGAATATGAGAATGAAAGTCGAGTGATTTTAATGAAGTACGTGAAACAATTGGCCATTATTTTAGCGATCTGCCTTTTAGGCGAGTTGACAGTAAGGTTTCTACCATTAGGCTTTCCAGGTAATATCATGGCTATGCTGATTTTAGCTATTTTGCTAGTTGTTAGGGTTGTTAAAGAGGAACATATTAGGGAAACTAGTAATTTTTTATTGGAGGTTATTGGCTTATTTATTGTGCCGGTGAGTGTGAGTATGATGGCGCATTTTGAATTGATTGGGCAAATTTGGTGGCAGTTGTTTTTGGTTTCGCTTGTGACTTTACTACTTACATTTGCGAGTTCGGCTTTTACAATCCGCTTGACGATGCGGTTGATAAATCGGAAGAAAGGAGTACAAAGCTGATGGAGGACTTTTTTTATTCGCCGCTATTTGGCATGCTTTTAACATGCACAACCTATGTGATCGGGGTTTGGGTCAATAAAAAAACAGGCTGGGTAGTATGCAACCCATTCCTGATTTCAATGACACTTTGTATTTTATTTTTGCAATTAACAGGCGTGAGTCTTGAGCAGTATAATCGAGGAGCTTCGATTATTCAATTTTTCTTAGCACCTGCGACATGTGCCATCGCACTAGCAATTTATCGTCAAAGGAAAATTTTGGGACAGTACTTTTTGCCAGTTATATTAGGATGCTTGGCGAGTGCTGTCGTTTCCATTGGCGCCTCCTTTTTGCTTGGGCATCTGTTTGGGCTAGATGAGATGATCATCGCCTCAACCATCCCAAGTGCAGTAACGACGCCAATTGCGATGGATATCATCGCTAATCGGGGTGGCATTGTGCCGATTGCTATGCTGTGTATTACCATCACAGGCATCGGTGGAGCTATTTTATCACCTTATTTGATCAAGCTACTTCGCATTAAAGATCCTGTTGAAATGGGTGTTGCCATCGGGGCATCTTCCCATGTGGTAGGGACATCCAAAGCGGTGGAACTTGGAGAAATTCAAGGGGCAATGAGTGGGGTTTCCATCGGGATTGCTGGCTTGATTACAGTATTTTTGACCCTTTTTATTTAAAATTTCCCTTTCTTTGAGGCTTAACCCTTTATCTGTCGGACGATTTTTGATTGACAAATGAAAAACCGACATAAACATCTGAATGTTTATGCTATGATGTTGACACAACGAAAAGGGGGAGTAAATGATGTTTAAATTATTGCTGATTTTGCCGATGATGATTTTGCTAGTAGCATGTGGGCGAAGCATTCAACAAGAAGCACTTGAGCAAGCGAAGGTTGCCATTGAGGAAGGGGATTATGATCGTGGGAGCCTCGTGCTGCTTAGGGGATGTAGCGACTTGCACACGCAAAGTCTTTATTTGGCGCGTATGGCTAGACATCAGGCATCGAATGATCTAATGGAGATGGTTTATGCGTGGCTTGCTATTGAAGAAATCGAAACAGAAGAGGACTTTATTCAAGCAGAAGCCTATCGCCTAATAAGAACAACCCTCAAAAGAGCAACAATATCAACCGACTAGACTTAGATGTCTAGTTTTTTAAATCGAAAATGAAATCATCTAAAGGCGTATCCACTGAAATCAAACCTTTCTCTACAAGCCAATCACGCGCCTTTTCAATAATTTCTCTTTCTGGTACAACCGGAGAAAGAAAGGTCGGCATCGAAATATAACTAACAACTTCCATCGGAAAACCAATCAGATCAACAATGCGGTCTAAATTTTTTGCCATCGGACTTTCATTTAAATATTCCACAGCCTCAAGATAAGCCTGATAAAAAGCACGAAGTTCAGCGGAGCGCTCCTCAATCACCTCGAGTGAAAAAGCCAATGCAAAAGGGTTGAAATCAATCAAAAAAGTATCGGTAATCACCGCCAACCCATCGACAACTGCCATGGTAGCAAAGGGCTCTGAAATAACAGCTGCCTCAGCAAGCCCAGCCCGTACCATCTCAAAGCGCGCGGGAATATTGCCTACTTCTTCACGCACCACATAATCATTAGCTAACCCATGAGCTTCTAACATCGCATCAAGCACGAAATCGATAGCCGTATGGTGTGAAATCATCACAGTGCCGTCTTTCAAACTAGCTAGATCATCAAAATCTGCCTGTGCGATCAAAGTAAAATGAGCCGTTGTCACACTCGTTGCTCTTGTTGGAATACCGCCTTCATTGAACAATCCCACCGCAATCAAATCGACTGTTGCTCCATCTAGCGCTCCTGCTATAAAAGCTGAATCTCGATCTCGAGCGCTAGCAAATGGCACCAACTCCACCGCTACATCATGCACTTCAAAAAGCCCCAGCTCATAAGCAGTTGCAATCGCCACAGAATCCATGGTCGGCATCAGCCCAATTCGTAAAGGAGCCAAATCTTTCTCTGTCAACGCTCGGTCGCTACAGCCACTCAAAAACAACAAGCCCCCTATCAATATAAAAACTAATTTCATCACTACACGCCTCACTAATGCAAAATACTATTTTTAATATCCATAATGACCACGGATATGCAATAAAAATTGTACCACAAACCAAATTCAATTGCAATTTTTTGTCAAAAAGAGTACAATAGAGATAATCAGAATCGATATACCAAAAGGAGATTTTTCATGAACTACCAAGAAGCAAGAAGTTTCATCGACGAAGCAAGCAAATCAGGCATCACCCTCGGACTCGACAACATCAAAAAACTCCTCCATGAATTAGGTAATCCTCAAGATGAGCTTAAATTTATCCACATCGCTGGAACAAATGGCAAAGGCTCAGTCCTTGCATACACTTCTACCATCTTAGAAATCGCCGGATACAAAACGGGGCGCTACATTTCTCCAACCGTCAAAACCTACCGAGAACGGATCCAAATCAACCGTACTAACATTTCCAAAGAAGACTTTGCAAAAGGTGTGTCGATCATTAAAAAAGCCATCAAAAAAATGACCGATCAAGGCAATTTATCCCCATCAGTCTTCGAAATTGAAACCGCCCTTGGATTTTGGTATTTCAAAAACCAAGGTTGCGATATCGTTGTCATGGAAACCGGCATGGGTGGTGTTAATGATGCGACAAATGTGGTTAAAAATACCCTTGCTTGCATCTTCACTACTGTCAGCCGCGACCATATGGAATACCTTGGTAACACCACTTTTGCCCTAACACAAGCCAAAGCAGGCATCATCAAACCTGGTGCCCACATCATCCTAGGACAGCTACCAGACATCTCTCTTAAAATATTCAAAGATTTAGCACAACCCCACCAAAACCCGATCCACCTTCCGGATTGGGAAGCCATCCTGATCCACCAAAAACAAACATCATCAACCCAAACTTTCAGCTATAAAGAACTTTCCGACATCACTATCAACCTTCTAGGACATCATCAAATCACAAATGCCATCCTAGCCATAACTACCATCCAAGCCCTCAAGCAAAAGGGCTTCCCTGTTACAGACGACAAAATTAAATCAGGACTAGCCCAAACCTCTTGGTTCGGACGCATCAGCATCCTCCAAGAAAAAAATCCAACTATCATTCTCGACGGAGCCCACAATCAAGAAGCTATCCGCGCCCTAGCTCAAACTTTGAAATCATTCCCAGCGCAAAAAATAACAGGCGTCATGGGGGTCTTTAAAGATAAAGAAATCACCAACATGCTAGCAGAAATCGCCCCCATTTTTCATACCATCCACGCCATCGCACTCCCAGATGCCAAAAGAAGCCTAACCGCCGAAGAACTCGCCACCCACATCAAGCAAGCAGGCATCCGCTGGCAATCTCATCAAACCCTAGAGTCCGCCTTAGAAACAGCCATCAAAGAAACAGATGTTCTAGTGATATTCGGCTCACTCTCGCATTTAGGCGCTGCTCAAAATTGGGTTTTTCAAAATAGAAAGTAGGAATCATCATGAGCAACAAAAGAATCGACCTAACAAATGGCAGCATTCTCAAAAAGCTAATCACTATTGCTGCCCCTATTATGGGGATGCAAATTTTCCAAATGGCATACAACTTAATCGACATGTTTTTCCTCGGTCGCATCTCAGCGGAGGCAGTGGCTGCGGCTGGGACAGCAGGGATGTACCTTTGGCTAGCTGTTGCATTCTTCCTAATCGGACAAATTGGTGCAGAAATCGGTGTTTCTCAATCCGTTGGAAAACAAGATATCACTACCGCTCGGAAATACGCTAAAAATGCCATCCTTATTTCTATAATACTAGGAATAACAGCCGCCGCTACTGTAATTATCTTCAGCCATCCCCTAATCGGCCTGCTCCAAATCCAAGAGCCACAAGTTGCATATGATGCTGCTATTTACCTTAGAATAGTAGGTTTTGCCTTTCCACTGATGTTCATCAACAATGCCATCAGTGGCATCTATAACGGAGTCGGCAATTCCAGATTACCGTTCTTTCTTAAAACCATTGGCTTGGTGTTCAACATAATCATTACACCCATCTTTATCTTTGTTTTCGGGTGGGGTATTATCGGAGCGGCAGTTGCCACATCCGTCGGTCACATCGTGACAGGGCTACTCTTATTAATTTCAGTTAAACATCCCAAGATTTGCCCTTTTGACGATTTCAAGTTCAGAGAAATCTTCGCTAGTAACAAAGCAATTATCAAACAAATCTTCAAATGGAGTCTTCCAGTTGCAACAAACAGTGCCTTCTTCACAATGCTAACCATGATTATTGCAACATTTGTCGCCGATTTCGGCGCAGGTGCCATTGCCGCACAAAGGGTTGGGACACAAATTGAATCATTGACCTGGCTTGTCGGAGGGGGGTATGCAGCTGCTTTTAGAGCCTATGTAGGGCAAAACTATGGTGCCAAAAAGTTTGATCGCCTTAAAAAAGGTTACAAACTCTCAAGCTTTGCCATGGTATCGTGGGGGCTTGGCGTGGGCTTGCTGATGTTTTTTGCAGGAGCGCCATTATTTAGGTTATTTATCACAGAACCAGAAATCGTCGCTATCGGTGTAAGCTATATGAGAATTCTCGCCGTGGTACAAATCGCCCAATCCATGGACGCCCTATCTGCCAGCGCCTTTGATGGACTTGGAAAAACACTACCACCGACCATCATCTCCATCACCTTTAATGCTCTACGAGTGCTAGTTGCTTTCTACCTATCTCAAACAGCGCTTGGAACAGACGGAATCTGGATCGGCATCGCCTTTGGTAACTTGATGCGAGGCGTTGTATTAACAACATGGTATTTAATTTATAGTCGAAAAATGTATCAGGAGGAAATCACAAATGAAAATTATCATCCAGCGTGCTAAAAATGCTAAAGTCATCGTCGACGGTGAAATGGTTGGAAGCATCTCAAAAGGTCTGATGATTCTAGTCGGTATTACCCATAGCGACACTTTAGAAGACGTCAAATTTTGCGCTAAAAAAGTGGCTAACTTACGAATCTTCGAGGATGACCTCGGTAAACTTAACCTTTCCGTAAAAGATATCCAAGGTAGTATTCTATCCATCTCCCAATTTACCTTGTATGGAGAAACCTCAAAAGGCAATCGTCCTAGTTTCACAGAAGCAGCACGTCCTGAAATTGCAGAGCCGTTGTACGAAGCATTCAATGATGAATTGCGCCATACTTTTGGCTTGCCCGTTGAGGCTGGGGTTTTTGGGGCGATGATGGATGTTGCATTTACCAACGATGGTCCTGTGACTTTGGTTGTTGAAAGTAGAAAATAATTTTGAGTTTATTATGACTAATTTTTCGTCGTGAGTTAAGGAGGTTTCGTAATGATAAAATTTGCAACAATCGGAAGTAATTTTATTGTGCACCGTTTTTTAGAGGCGGCGCAGGAGGTGGTGGGCTTTGAATATGTAGCGGCTTATTCTAGAACTTATGAAGTAGGAAAGGAACTTGCTCGGCAATATGGGGCGGCGAAAGTTTACATTGATTTGAATGAGTTAGCGCAAGATGTGGATGTGGATGCGGTATATGTAGCAAGCCCTAATGCGTTCCATAAGGATCAGTCGATTTTGATGATGCAACATGGGAAGCATGTCATTTGTGAAAAGCCAATTGCCAGTAATATGCGTGAATTTGAAGAAATGACACAGGTGGCAGGTGAAAAAGGTGTTGTGTTAATGGAGGCAATGAAAAGCGTCCACTGTCCAGGATTTGCGGCAGTTAGGGATAACCTTCATAAACTAGGCGTTATCCGCAATATTACGTTCAATTTCTTACAATATTCCTCTCGCTACGACAACTATAAACTAGGCATTGTTGAAAATGCCTTTAAACCTGAATTGTCAAATGGCGCCTTAATGGATATCGGGGTTTATCCTCTACACATGATGCTTGCCTTATTTGGTATACCCAAAAGCGTTCAATCTAGTGGAATTAAGCTCGATAACGGTGCCGATGCATCAGGGGTGATCCTTTGTAATTATGATTCCTTTCTAGCAACACTCGTCTATTCAAAAATTGCTACTTTTGAAGGTAATCAAATTCAAGGCGAAAAAGCCACTATGACCATTGATAAAATTTCTGATATTAAAAAAGTCACAATTCATCATCGAGATGGTGTGGCTGAAGATATTAGAATTGAGAAAAAAGTCACGATGATTTATGAAATTGAAAAGTTTATAGCTACAATCAAAGGCTATCATACAGAAGATTTATTATCAACAACCAGTGCGCAAATGTACCTACTTGATCAAGTACGTAGTCAACAAGGTATCATTTTTCCAGCTGATGAAAAATGATAAAACCCCCTTAAAAATAACACAAAAAGGAGTCATAAAAAATGCAAATAACAAAAAATCCACACGACTCAAACATAATCACCAGAAACTACTTCGATTCTCTGTTACTAGAAATGCGCCATTTCGACGCGGTCATCCCCGACACAACATTCTGCCTATACGGCGAAACATTCAAAACTCCAGTTATGATGGCAGCTTTATCCCACTTAAACAAATGCCATCCAGACGGCCTTGAAGAAATGGCAAAAGGTGCTCGCGATGCAGGCGCTGTTATGTGGTGCGGGATGGGCGAGGACGAAGAGTTAGAGCGCGTCTGCAAAACTGGTGCAAAAACTATCAAAATCATCAAACCGCATGCCAACAATGAAGATATATTTCAAGAAATTGCCAATGCCGAAAAGCATGGATGCATCGCCGTGGGGATGGATATCGACCACGCTTTTAATCACAAAGGTGAGTACGACAATATATTCGGAAGCTGCCCTTTATCAAAAAAGACAACTGCAGAATTAGCAAGCTTCGTCAAAGCAACAAAACTCCCATTTATCATCAAAGGCGTCCTCAGCGCAACTGATGCTAAAAAATGCCTTGAAATCGGCGTAGGTGGCATCGTTGTAAGCCATCACCACGGCATCATGGACTACGCAATCCCACCGCTATTGGCACTTCCCAAAATCGCCGAAGTCATCGGTGGAAAAATCCCCATCTTTCTAGACTGTGGCGTCGAAACCGGCATGGACGTCTACAAAGCTATAGCTCTTGGTGCAACAGGCGTTTCAGTAGGACGCGTGATGATGAAACCTTTATCCGTTACAGGCGCCTCTGGCGTGACAACAAAAATCGCAGAAATCACCGCAACACTCGCTGGAACCATGGCAAGAACCGCTGTTGCAACCCTTAGCGAAATGGATCCATCTATCGTGTGGAAGCCCTCGATTTATGAACCTTTTTCTGCTGTGAAAAATTAGCGATTAATAACAAATGTCACTCAACTGTGACATTCGTCAACATTGGCGAGAATATTTTTATATTTTTCCATCTTTTGCGCAACGCAATGTCAAAATTGTCGTCTATATAAGCGAGAACTCTTAAAAAATGAAAGGCGGTTGATGAAAATGAAAAAAGTTTTGGCGCTGGCTTTATTAACAATCTTAACATTTGGAATAACGGGTTGTGGCGATAGTTATGCAGAAATAGGGATGGCATCTCAAACGGATGATGAATTAGCTAATTTTGTTGAAATCGAAGAAATAGTAGAAGTCCTTTGTGACCGTTGGGAGGGTGATTTTCATTTGTCATTAACTGACGAACAAGTTCAGACTATCTTTTCCAATGTTGACGGGATTATAAGCTCTACGGCTTCTTATTATGCAAATGGCGATCTTTTTGAACTAGAAACCATTATCCAATTGCCCGATTCTGATATGACGCTATCTTTGCGAATGGCAGAAAGAGAAATGTATCCATGGTGTGGTTTTATTGAAGATGAAGAACCAATTTTACTAAATATTCACGATGAAGAAGTCCTGTTACATCTTGGATATGCGAGATTTATGCTAGGTGAGGTCGGCTATATTATAACTCTTCACGCTTCTCAAAATGGTCAATTAAGTGAAATGGAAGAGGTCATGATTAGTCAGCTTATTCAAGCTGGTCCTGCTGATTTAAGTGTCCTAGCAGATACGAAAATTCCAGAAATAGCGACATGGCAACTCACATTAGAAGAAGCTTTAACTGATACAACATTTGGACAATATATTCCTCGAATAGCGCCAGTTGATTTTGAATTTGAAGATGCCTTTCGAAGTGTGCGCCAATTTGAAAATAGCTTAAGTGTCACTTGGTTTTATGATAATTTCACGAGAATTCACTGGCTTGTTGAGAAAACTGAGCATTTAGATATGGAATTCATTCACCACTATGATGAACCTGTGCTGCTTGAGGAAATTAGTTTTGATTTGATTGAAGAACTAAGTCGCTACACGAATATCAGTTTCGGTGGCGGTCCTTATAACTGGGTAATTAATTTCAACATTTATCATGATGGAATGATTATTCGAATCAACGCAATGGGTGCGACACCTAACGAAATATGGGAAATGGTGCAGTCGCTGGAAATCTTAAATGATGAAAATCTACATTCGATAAAAGACGAAGCATTTTCCATAAATGCCGACTCGATTGAAATTGTTGATAAAGCAGTTTTTACAACAATTCATAATGAGAGCCCGTTTAATATAATTGTTGGGCTGGAGTTTGAGTTAGAAAAGTATGTATTTGGCGAGTGGGTTTTAGTTCAACGGGAAACTACTGATGGTTTTTCAGAGTTTGGAATAACCATTGATGCGATGAGCAGTGAAAGAATAGGCTTAAGTGTTGAATCGTTTTTGCCATTACTAAATGGAAGTTATCGATTGATTCTTTCGATATACGATGAGATCAAATGGCTAGAAAACAGTGATGGCAATTCGCCAATTTATGAGTTGATTGTGGAATTTATTTGGGAGTTGAGCTAGATGAAAAAGATATTATTGGTAGTAGGGTTATTGATTTTAAGTGTAGGTTTTGTTGCGTGTGATGAGAGCGAAAATTTAAATGAAAGTCCTGTTTTGAGGGTTAATGATGATTTGTTTGGGGTAAATTTGACTGTAGTAGGCGAGATCAATAGAGATTCTGTCGTGATCAATTTACAATTAACAAATGAAACAGCACATTCGCTTACGTATGGCGAGCCTTTTTCCATTGAATTTTATGATGAAGGGGTATGGCGAGTTTTCCCGATTTTCGAAGAAGCAGAATTTGTTTCAATCGGGTACTCGCTAGCGCCTAATGAGACAAGTAATTTTACACGCAATTTAGAATGGTGGTTTCCAGATGGTTTGCCATATGCAGGACGATATCGTCTAAGAATGGATATTTTTAATGATGCTGATATTCCGATTAGGGAACATCATTTACATGATTTAGTTGCTGAGTTTGATGTGCGATAAGAATGGAAAATGAGCATAAAATAAGGAGATATTACGAACAATACCTTTTAAAATGACGGAAAATGTGCTACAATGAGCTGAGCGCATTTTTTGCGTTAATTAAAACAACTATAACAAGACTTTTGAGAACGGATGATTCATGTGTTACTAACAAAAAATATCTTAAGATTACTGCTTTACCTGCTAGGTGTCGCCACACTAGCGTTCGGTGCCGTCTTAGCCATCAATTCAAGATTGGGTGTGTCACCAGTTAATCTGATTCAAATAAGTATTAGTCATAGCACAAACTTGAATTTAGGCGTTGCGTCGTTTATATTTTTTATTATATGTATATGTGGACAGCTATTCATCTACAAAAAAGACTTTAAACTCATCCAATTTTTACAAATTCTCTTTGCCATCCTATTTGGCAATTTCCTTAATTTTTTTAACGAAGCTATACGGCTTGAAGGATTATCAATTACGATGCGAATTATTTTGTGCATCATTAGTATTCTATTGATTGGGATCGGTATTTTTTTAACAGTCACCCCAAAACTTGTTCCGCTTGCTCCGGACGGTATGGCACAAGCGATAGCATTTAAAATGAAAGCCGATTTCGGAAAAGGAAAAATTGTTTTTGATATTATTATAGTTTCTACCTCCTTCATTTTCCTTTTTTTGAGTTCGGCTGGCTTTCATGATATCGGAATCGGGACGATTTTAAGTATGTTGCTAGTTGGAAAAGTGGTGCTTGAAATCAACCGATTTTTTAAAGAGAAGTTAGAGAAAATGCTGTTTTAGAAGGGCGTGAAAACATGTACTATGCACAAATAAGAAAATACGACACTGCAAATGGTCCAGGTATTCGTAGTAGTCTATTTGTTTCTGGGTGTACCCACAGATGTCTAGGCTGTTTTAACCGTGAATTTATGAAATTTAACTATGGAAACCTTTGGACAAAAGAGGTTGAAGATGAATTTATTAAGATGGTTTTGGACTCTCATGTGAAGGGAGTTACTATCTTAGGCGGTGAACCGTTGGATCAGATTGAAGACGACACCCTACTTAACCTCTTAACGCGTATCAATAGCGAAGTAGGAAAAAACATCTGGCTTTATTCAGGCTATACCTTTGAACAGATCATGGTACATGAAAAGCGTAAAAAGATCATTTCCTTTTGCGACGTTTTAGTAGACGGCTTATTCATCCAAGCAGAAAAAGACCTAAAACTTCGTTTTAGAGGCAGTCGCAATCAGCGGATTATCGATGTCCAAAAATCGATAACTGCAAATAGTGTGCAACTATTAGAAAATTTTGAGTAATTCTTTTTGCTTTTATAATCACAATTTTCAAATAAAGCTAGTTTTTGCTCTCTGCAATCCGCGGAGGGCTTTTATATAAATTTGAAGTCAATCCTTTTTTGGCTTATAAATTCTACAAAAGTTACAAAAACCTTACACAATTGTGGGAAAAGTGTGTAAAAATCGATTTTTTGACCAGTTTACGAGTGATTTTTAAAAATTTTGCGTATCTATAAGTAGGGGGCATTTTTTCTCAAGAAGAAAAAGTAAAATACGCGAGGTGTTAAAAGATGGATACAAAAAAAATATTACAGGAATACTTTGGTTATTCAACATATAGAACTGGGCAACAAGAGGTGATTGAAAAGGTATTATCTGGGCATAATGCCCTTTGTATTATGCCAACAGCAGGTGGGAAATCATTGTGCTTTCAAATACCAGCTCTTCTTTTGCAAGGGACAACATTGGTGATATCTCCTTTGATTTCACTGATGAAAGATCAAGTGGATAGTTTGCTACAAATGGGGATTTCTGCAAGCTACATCAATAGTTCTTTAGCTTATAATGAAATAGTCGATCGAATTAAAAAGATGAAAACGGGAGAATTTAAACTCCTGTATGTCGCGCCTGAGCGGTTAGAAGATGAACTATTTATTGAAGTTTTAAAAGAAATGACCATTCCGCTAATTGCAGTCGACGAAGCACATTGTATTTCTCAATGGGGACATGATTTTAGACCAAGTTATCGCTCTATTCGAAAGGTAGTCAATCAGTTGCAAAACGATCCTATTTTATTGGCATTAACTGCAACCGCAACGACTCAAGTTCGGAAGGATATTAGCGAACAACTAAATATTCCTGTTACCAATAAAGTTATGACATCCTTTGCACGAGCTAATTTAATATTTAGAGTTCTAAAAGGTGAAGATAGTGAATTGTTTATAACGGATTACATCAGAAAAAATCAGAATGAAGTGGGAATTATTTATGCGGCAACTAGAAAAAATGTTGAACAGCTTTACAAACAATTAAAACAAGCTAATTTTGCTGTTGCTAAATACCATGCAAGACTTGATAACGAAGAGCGAGAAAAAAATCAAGAAGCCTTTTTGCATGACAAAGTTAATGTTATTGTGGCAACCTCTGCTTTTGGAATGGGTATTGATAAGTCAAATGTTCGATACGTTATTCACTACCAGATGCCTAAAAATATGGAAAGTTACTATCAGGAAGCTGGTAGGGCAGGTAGAGATGGATTGCAAAGTGAATGCATTTTATTCTATCGCCCTCAAGACGTGCAAGTTCAGCGCTACCTCATCGGCCAGTCCGTTGCAGAAGATCGTCAAAGCAGTGAGTTGAAAAAAATGCAAGCCATGATCGACTACTGCCACACAGAAGGTTGTTTACAAACTTCAATTTTAACTTATTTCGGTGAAAAAGAAACCGAATTCTGTGGACAATGTGGCAATTGCACAGATACGAGAGAAAAAACGAACGTGACAACCGATGCGAAAAAAGTCTTTTCTTGCATTCTCCAAACAAACCAACGTTTCGGAAAAACGCTAATTGCACAAGTACTAACAGCTTCTAATAATAAAAAAGTGATTAACTTAGGATTTCAAAAACTTCAAACATATGGTGCACTTTCCGATAAAAAGTTGAAAGATGTGAACCTAGTTTATCGAATTTTTAATCTCAGAAAACTACCTAACTGTAGAACAAGGAACTTATCCAACCATAAAACTGACGCAAAGTGGCAGTCGCGTCTTAAAAGATGAGATTGAGGTCTTTAGAAAACAACAAACAGAGGGAAAGAAAATCATCAATGATCACCCTTTATTTGAGGACTTACGACAGTGGCGAAGAAAAGTGGCTACGATGGAAAATGTGCCGCCTTTTGTGATTTTTTCAGACCAAACTTTGCGAGATATTTGTCTGATAATGCCAAAAACCATTGATGAACTGTTGCAAATAAAAGGCATTGGAAAGCAGAAAAAAGTAAAATATGGTACAGCGTTACTAGAAGTCATTAAAAATCATACAGATACGCTGCCAAAGAACGTAGAAACAATTAGTAAAGCGCCTAGTCATTTGCAAACATTGGAATTGTATCAAACTGGAAAAAGTATCAAAGAGATCGCCATGACGCGAAAACTTAGTCCCAATACCATCGAAGATCACCTCATTAGATGCGCAGAAGAAAGATTGGTGAGCTTAAAAAGGCATATACCTCAACAATTTGAGGAAATACTACGAAAAGTTGCAAAGGAGTATCATCCAAAAGGGCTAAAAGCGATCAGAGAAGCATTACCAGAAAATATTTCTTACTTTACTGTAAAAGCTTTTTTGATAGAATTTCCTGTGACTAAAGCCTGTGAGGCTAAAGAAAGTTGCGAACATGATTAACATATTTCTCGGTGGTAGGAGTTTAGATCAAAAATATACAAACTTCTTGACAAGGGCATTAATCTATGATAAAATATCGATATGAAATCAAAATGATATCATTTTGAGACAGGAGGTTTTTAATATGGAAAATGTAAAAAGAGAAGTTGTACAATCAGCAGGAACACAAGAGAAACTCATCAAACATAAAAGCGGCATGCCGGCCTTAATCATCGGTATTCTACTTACCTTAGCATGGATTGCCTGTGTGGTGCTAATCTTTTTAAATCTAGATACATGGTGGATTTATACCATTTTAGCAGTAGTTTTATTAATCATCAGTATTTTCGTATTTAGTTGCGTGGAAATTTTACGCCCGCAAGAAGCCGTAGTCTATACGCTATTCGGGAAATATTACGGCACGTTAAAAGGCTCAGGGATTTTCCATGTCAATCCGTTATGCACTCGATTTGCACCTGAATTATCAGATCCTACTAGCGCGGGTGTGTCTTTGTCAGAAGATGGTGTTTCTGTTACGACTGGTACCAATTTATTTGGTGTAGCGTCGAAGATTTCTCTTAAAACGAAAACCATTAACAACGACAAGCAAAAAGTCAACGATTTAATGGGTAACCCGATTATCGTAGATACGATGGTCGTTTGGCGCGTGGTTGATACAGCGAAAGTGGCTTTTGATGTTGAGAATTATATCGAGTATTTATCTTCACAGTGTGATGCAGCGTTACGTAGTATTATTAGTTTATACCCATATGACATTCCAGATGACGGGACAGATGGGAAAAGTTTACGATGCAGCATTGACGAGGTTTCAGAAGAGCTAAAAGCTGCCATCGGAACAAAGGCAGAGGTCGCAGGACTTGAGATTTTAGAAGCCCGAATCACCAATATGTATTACGCACCAGAAATCGCCTCAGCCATGCTTCAAAGACAGCAAGCCAAAGCCATCATTGATGCCAAGCAAACCATCGTGGAAGGCGCAGTTGACATTGTTGATATGGCCTTAGAAAGATTAAGCCAGAACAACATTGTTGAGCTAGATGAAGAGCGCAAAGCGGCGATGGTCAGCAATTTATTAGTCGTTTTATGTGGTGGAAAAGAGGCACAACCTATTGTAAATAGTGGCAGTATCTACTAAGGAGATGCTATGATGGCAGAAAAAGAGAAGAAAAAACAAGTTCCCTTGCGGATTTCAGAAGCCCTCTGGAAAGAGTTGATGAATTGGTCAGAAGCTGAATTTCGCTCGATTAATGGACAGATTGAGTATTTGTTGACTGAGGCTGTAAAGAAGCGACGTGGAAAAGTTAAAGGAGATAAATGATGGAATTAACGCTAAAAAATGTATCGAAAAAGTTTGATGACAAAGTGATTTTAAACGAAGTCAATTACACGTTTGAAAAAGGGAAAATCTATGGATTACTCGGGAAAAATGGCGCTGGAAAGACGACTTTATTCAACTGTATTTCCCAGAATATGATGGTCGATAGTGGGGAGGTCATGCTTAGCGAAAATGCAAGTTATAGCTCAACGGAAATTGGCTATGTTTACGCAACGCCACATTTGCCAGCTTTTATGACTGGTTATGAATTCGTAAAGTATTTTCTAGAAATCCATAAAAATATGATTAAAGATCCGAAAGATCCTATTGCATATTTAACGATGGTTGGCATTGAAGAGGCAGATTGTCATAAGTTGATGCGGGATTATTCTCACGGTATGCAAAATAAGGTACAAATGTTGACTTCTTTAATGACGACACCACCAGTTTTGCTTCTTGATGAACCTTTGACGTCATTTGATGTGGTCGCAAGTCATGAAATGAAGAAGTTACTGTTATCGATTAAGCCTGAAACGATTATTATCTTTTCTACGCATATTTTATCTTTAGCACAGGATTTATGCGATGAAATTGTCTTACTTCATAATGGCGATATTCGTGGCATCGATGAAGCGGATTATAACAGTCCAGATTTTGAAGAACAGTTGATCAAGATTCTTTCTGACAACGCAATCGAAGGGAATGCGAACGCAATCGCAGGGAATGCGTTTGTGGTTGGAGGGGATTTGTAATGGGAAATGTTAAAAATTCGATTAGGTACTATCTTTTTCGTGAGCGAGTAAACATAAGTACACGGGTGAATGGTTTCTTATATTTCTTGCGAAAATTACCGCTGGTGGGAAAGAAAATAACGCCAAATGTTTATCAATCATACGGACTCAAACATGTTTTATTCATTCTAGTTGCTATCGGTAGTGTGCTTTTGGGTGTTGTGGCAAAAGGCTTGATGGTCGGCTTTTATGCAGGATTAATTTGGATTTTTGATAACCTGATCCACGATGACATAGGAAGCATGGATATCGGCGGTTACATTTGGGCAGGGTTATTTTTGTGGGTTATGATGACGTTTTTTATCAACAATGTCTACAACATTTGGTTTTCACAGGTTGAGCCTAAAGTACTTGAATTTATGGACAATTTTCGTCTGCCAAAAAAGTTTTTTATCAGGGCGAAAACGTTGATTGATGGGGTTATTGATGGGATTTATTATTTCCCAGCTGCTATTTTGTTCGGTTGGTTAACAGGCTCATGGATTTTAGTTTTAGCGTTACCGATCCTCTATATGGCGCTCACATTTTCAGGCTATTTCTTGTCGCGACTGGTTCTATCCAAACATAAAATAGCCCTTATGACCCAGTCATTTATCATAATTTTCGCAATTATACTCGTTTTTGCTGTAGGGGTTTTGCTCCCAATTTTGACAGGTGTTGCTTGGGTTGAAACGATCATTTTCTCAAGTGTCATCACCCTTGCTAATTTACTTGTCGGCATCGGTGCTTTCATTGGTATTTTGAATTTTGAACAAGAAGACCTCTACCTAGCAGTCGTGCTAGACAGAAGTACTGCCATCAGTGAAGGCGCGAAAAATATTCATACCACGACCACTGAGAATGTCCAAAAAAAGATGACTGTTACCGATTCACGTGGGCGATTCGAGAACAAAAAAGGGAATGCTTATCTAAATGCCTTGTTGTTCGACCGTTACAGAAAAGAATTCCGTAAAATTTTACGATTCCGTCTAATCGCCACAGGCGTGGTTGTCCTTGCATTTCTTGTACTCAGTCGTTTCTGGGGAGACTTCACGGAGAATGTTTCAGAACTTATTCCATTATTAAATATCCTCTTTATTCCGATTTGGATTTCCATGTTTTCAGTAGGGCGCAAGATGGTTCAGGTTGTATTTTTAAATTGTGACAACGCCATGCTTCACTATCCTTTTTATCGGGAGAAAAATGTCATATTATCAGGCTTTTTCGATCGACTGAAGCGAACGCTGGTATTCAACAGTGCTCTTATGATTGCACCACTAGCCTTAGCCTTAATAATCGGCTTCACAGGTGGAGATTTTTCCTTTTTCCCAATGACCGCCCTTATTCTGATTTCAGTTGTAGCGTTATTTTCCTTTCACGATCTATTTTTGTATTATATTTTACAACCCTTTGCTCAAGATATGCAGGTGAAAAGTCCGGCTTATTTCATTATTAACATGATTTCTTCTATGGGAATTTGGTTTATCATTGGTGGTGGTGGCGACCTTGTTGATATGTTGTTTACCTCTGGAACTGTATTTGCATTGACATTACTAGGTGTGACGGTTGGGTATACGATTGTTGGCAGTTTGGCATTGATAAAGTTTGCGCCGAAGACCTTTAAGGCGAGGGTGTAAATTATAAAAATTGAAAACACTGATATCAAATTGTACGAGGCAATCTGATTAGTCAGTGTTTTTCTTATATTTCAATCTGTATCGCTAGAATCAATTGATTCCATTTTCGTTTCTGAATTGTTTAGGAGTTACGTTAGTGTGTTTTTTGAAAATTCTATTGAAATGGCTTTGATCTGAGAAGTTAAGCCAGTTGCTAATGTCGGAAATGGGAGTTTTTGTTAGAATCAGCAAGTTTTTTGACTCATTAATTTTGGCTGTTTGAATATATTCTGTCATTGTTATGCCAACTTCTTTTCTGAATAAGCTTGACAAATAACTCGGGTTAGTATCGCTGATTTCAGCTAGCTTTGTTAGTGTTATATCATCATAGATATGTTTGAAGATGTATTTTATACAAATTGATATAGGTTTGGAAAATAATTTTTCTTTAGAAGTAGCAACTTTTTTTGCTAATAAATATAATGCATCACCTGCTAAATCAATAACTTTAACTTCACTAGCTAATTCTTCAAGCTGTTGAATATAAAGGTCAGATAAAGGATATGCAATTTCAGGATGAAGTCCGCCATCCACAGCAGCGCGTGAACCCAATGTTATGACTGCTATACTTAAATTTTTCTTATATCTTAATTGGTTGTTTAGCTTAACATTTGGTCTTTCAGATTTGAGTCGAAGCGAAGAAAAAAGTTCCTTTACAGTATCTGCTTGACCCTCTCTCACGGCATTTTGGATTTTTTTCCCAAACATAGAAGAATTATGAAACATTAAGTTTCGTCTGTTTTCAATAACATTCAATTCCAGTTGTTGTACCAAATCAGATAATTTTTTTGGTGTTTCTTCTTGGCGGACAATGGTGTCAGTATCTAGCTTGCTATTATAAATTATAAAATGTATTAAAGATATTAATTTGAAAAAGCGTTTTTCATCCATTAAAGTATTGAAGTAAGTCAGGATTTTATCATGATTTTTAAATTCAAATCTATTAATTAACATTTCATTAGATAAATTAGAAGGGATTGATGGGCCAATTATAAAAGCTCCTTGTGCAGAATTATTTGAATAATTCCCAATAACAAAATACGATTCTAAGTATTTATTTGTTTTCAAAGTAGGAGAAACAAAAAGTTCATCTGGTTTGAATTCTAATGAAGAAATTAAGTCTTCAGCAGATTTGTAAAATGGATTTGTTATAATATTATTTGAATAGTTAAAAATAATTTCTTGTTCCTTATTGATGAAGATTATTGAAATTTTATGAAGTTCTGATAGAATCTTTAATGCATCATTTAAGTCGTTAAAGTCATGTATCAATAGAATCACCTCGGCAAGTGAATCAATTATAACACAAAAAGAAGTTTAGTTAAACATATATCAATAGGTAATTAAGCATTTAGCTTTATTGATTAGATTAATGATGAAAAATATTCAAAAAAAACAAAACAAATGCAATAAATACGGTTCATAATATGTTATTATCGTTTTGTTAGCACCTTCAAAAAGTAGCTAAACAAAATTCGTTTAAAGACGGGAGAGAGAAAAAATGGAAAAAATTATCGAATTTATTAATATCGCAGCAAATAAATTAAATTCAAACAAAACGATTATAGCGGTATCACGCGGAATCATTGCAATGGTTGCAGCACTAATGTTAGGCTCTTTTTCAACTCTTTTAAGAACACTCCCATTTGATGCATGGCAAAGTTTTATTCATTCAAATGGTTTATTTGATTTGTTTGGAATGTTAATAAATGTCACAAATGGATTGATTGCTTTGCATGCTGCATTTTCGATTGCAAATGTGTATGCAAAAAATGAAGAACTTGATGGTTATACATCAGGACTACTGGCAGTTGTTTCATTCTTGTTACTAACGCCTATGACAGTAACTGAAGGTGGCGGTTTTACTGGTTTTACCACAAATTTACCACTAACAAATTTAGGTGCAACAGGTTTATTTACTGCCATGATTGTTTCAATAGTCTCAGCGAAAATTTACTGCTTTTTGATGAAAAAGAAAATTACAATTAAGATGCCGGAAAGTGTTCCACCGTTTGTATCGTCTGCAATCGGAGCAATTATTCCAACTGTTTTAATTGCTGTTTTCTTTGCCACAGTTTCAATGTTGGTTTCATTAACAGACTTTGCAAGCTTAAATGACATGGTACAGTCTTTAATTGCCATGCCATTAGGTAATTTAGGTGGGACAATTTGGGTAGCGATGTTCATTTATTTTTTGTCAGGCTTGTGTTGGTTTGTGGGGATTCATGGAGTAGCTGTAATTTCAGTAATGATACCGTTATGGTTTACTGCTGATCAAATGAATATTGCAGCAGTTGCAGCTGGTTATGAACCAACCAACATAATAACATTTAACTGGTTGAATAATGTTCAAAATATGGGTGGGGCAGGTGCAACTTTAGGATTAGTTATATTATGTGCATTTTTTGCTAAGAGTCAACGTTATAAAAAAATGGGAAAAATCACATTAATACCTTCGTTATTTAATATTAACGAGCCGGTTGTTTTTGGAATGCCGATGATGTTAAATGTATTAATGTTCATTCCATTTGTTTTTTTACCGGTAATTTTAATTGGTGTCGCTTATGTTTTGACAATAACAGGTATTTTACCGATTGGAAACGGGATTGGCGCGCCTGCGGGTGTTCCCGTAATATTAATGGGCACATTCATCGGTGGCTGGCGAATGGCACTTTGGCAATTATGTACTTTAGTCATTTCAATTGCTGTGTATTTTCCATTTTTCAAAATTATGGATAGGAAAGCTTGCGAAGAAGAGGCAGATGTTAACACTGTTGAATCAATTGCATAATTAACTGTATTAGAATAATAGGATGGGTTTGTGAGTGTAGTGTAAAAACAGCCCATTCTATTATAATTAGAAAATAAAAAATACATTGGTGGAATCGAAATGAAAAGGTTAAATGAAAATTTAAGTAATCAAAATGAAAGCTATCTGTTTCCATTTTTTTGGTTACACGGTGAATCAAATGAGATAATTGAAGAATATATTAAAAAAATTTCTGATCAGGGAATTCACAATATCTGTGTTGAATCACGACCACATCCAGAATTTTTAGAAGATGGATGGTGGGATAATTTGGACTTCATTATAAAAACAGCCAAAGAAAGAAAGATGAAAATATGGATTTTGGATGATGCAAAATTTCCAACTGGATTTGCAAATGGTAAAGTACCAACAGAGCTGAAGAAAAAATATCTTGCATGTAATAGATTTGATATTATTGGTTCTAATCAGCATGTTGAACTTGATTTAAGAATGCTTGCCGGCTTTAGGGAGTATATGAAGGATAAGGAGCATAAAAATGATCAATTTTACAAAGCATTATTAGTAGAAAATGATGTGAATGATTTTAATGCATTCAAGGAAAATACTATTGTAGATGTCACTCATAATTATAAAGAGGGAATTTTGCATTTAGAGTTGGATATTAAAAATTATAGTGTTTTTGTTTTGTATGTGACAAGTTGTGGTGGAGAGGAGACAACTAAAGATTATTTGGATCCGATGAAAAAAGAAGCAACCCAAATTTTGATTGACACAGTATACGAGGAGCACTATAAACGTTATAAGCATGAATTTGGAAATACTATTACAGCATTCTTTTCTGATGAGCCAAGATTTGGTAATATAAAAGGTACTAATGCATCTATTGGTCGAATTAAAATGGGATTACCATGGAATGAACTTGTACTTGAAAAATTTAATGAATTGCTGGAATTTGATTCTAAAAATTTATTATTTTTATTTTTTGGCGATAGCAAAGAAGCTCACAAAATGCGATTTGAGTATATGAATATTGTAAGTCAATTATATAGTGAAAACTTTACGCAAGTTATTGGTAGTTGGTGCAAAGAAAGAGAAGTGAACTATGTTGGACATATTATCGAGGATAATAATGCCCACGCAAGATTAGGATATGGAGCAGGTCACTATTTTAGGTCAATGACTGGCCAAAGTATTTCTGGAATTGATATAATTGGGGGGCAAGTAGTACCTGGCTTAGATTATCATCATACTTCCTTTACTGAAGGTGGTAGTGATGGAGAATTCTATCATTATGCATTATCCAAGATGGGCGCATCTGATGCAAAACTAGCTCCAAACAAAGGCGGTCGATTAATGTGTGAGGCTTTTGGTGCGTATGGCTGGGTAGAAGGTTTAAAGATGATGAAATGGATAACAAATCACATGGTAAGCCATGGTGTCAACCTCATAGTGCCACATGCGTTCAGCTTAAAAGAATTCCCTGACTGGGATTGTCCGCCACATTTTTATGCTCATGGTAATAATCCCCAATTTCCTTTCTTTAAATACTGGGCTAATTATACTGATAGATTATGTCATTTATTGAATGGTGGATATCAAAATGCAAAAATTGGTGTTTTATACCATGCTTTTGCTGAATGGTCTGGAAATTATATGTTAATGCAGAAAGTATTAAAAGAACTTCAACAGAATCAACTGGATTGTAATGTTATTAGTGAAGATTTTTTAGAAGATGTTTGCATCGATAACAGCAGTTATATTATTAATGGCTATAATTTTGAAGTTTTAATCATTCCATATGCCGAGAGATTGCCTAAAAGCTTGCTAGAAAAAATTACCAAATTATCTGAAATTATAAAGGTTATTTTTGTTAACGATTACCCTGAAAATTACTTTAATGAAAACGCTGAAGTACTAGAATTGAATAGACTGTCCACTTCTTTAAAAAGATGGAATGAAATTACACTTTCTAGTTACGAGCCTTTATTGGTTTATTACCATTATTCACATTTAGATGGCGATGTTTTCGTTTTTAATAATGAAGATGTTTCGAAAACAATTAACACACAGGTTATTCTTAACTATGATAATGATTTGCAAATTTATGATGCCTATAATAACAAGACTTATAAACTCGACAGTAAAATCGAGAATGGGAAACTTATTTTTGATTTGAAGCTCGAGCCTTATAATATCTTGGTTTTAGTAAGTGGAAAATGCGATGAAATGATTGGTGAGCTTGGAAAAACGGTAAAAATATTGCCGCAACCAAGTGAAATTAAAATGCAATCTTTTGATAAAGGAACACATATCAATATTTGTCAAATTACCGAACAAAATAACTTAAGTAGTGTTTTTCCAGATTTTAGTGGAACTATCACTTATGAATATGAAGAAACGTTAGAAACCAACGAACTACTCTTATCAATTGAAAATGCCTATGAAGTCGTTGAAGTAATAATTAATGGAATTCAGTGCGACACAAGAATTGCGCCACCTTATATTTTTGATATCTCGGGAATGGCAAAAATAGGTGACAATAAAATTGACATCAAGGTAATTAACAGTCTGGGGAGAAATAAGCGTGATCCATTTTCGCAATATATTCCTGTCGAACCTTTAGGAATTGTCGGTAAGGTTAAATTACACGAAAAGAAAATTTAAAAATGGACAGTATTTGGAAATTCTTATGGATGTTGAGGTGAAGAGAAAATGAAATTTGAAAAACTCTGTATTTCTCCCAAAAATGAGAATATTTATTTAAAAAGTTATCTTTGGGATTACTCCAAATCCTTGTTAATAAAAAAAAGACCAGCAGTTATTATTTGTCCTGGCGGTGGATATTTGGACCTCTCGGATAAAGAACAAGAGCCAGTGGCTATTTCGTTTTTACAAAAAGGATATCAAGCGTTTATTTTGCAATATTCAAATTACTCAAATAGTAAAGTTCCTGCTTATCCTGAAAGTCTTTTCGATGTAGCGAGGGCAATAAGTACTGTTAGAGAAAATGCTGCTGAATGGAATATTGATTATGATAAGATTATATTGATAGGGTTTTCGGCAGGTGGTCATCTGGTTACTTTATTTAGTAATTTATGGCATGAATCTTGGTTTGAGAATAAGGCTGGAAAAAGCTCGGAAGACTTAAAGCCCAACGCAATAGTTTCAGCCTATCCTGTTACTGATTTTGAACTTTTAGAAAAGAGTAAGAATCAACAAACAGAAAACGGAAATCAAGATACAACAAAATTTTATGGTATGGTTAATAATGCATTATTTGGTACTCCGAATCCAAATGAAACTCAAAAAAAACAAGTAAATGCCATTTCAAAGGTAACCTCTAAAACACCACCAACATTCTTGTGGCATACATTTCAAGATGAAACGGTTGATGTGCTAAACACATTGGCTTATGCTAAGGCGTTGAATGAAAAAGGTGTTTCATGTGAGGTGCATGTATTTGAAAAGGGGCACCATGGGCTGAGCCTTGGAACAGAAATATCAGCATATAGCGAAAAAGATGTATTCCCTAGCATTCAAATATGGTTTGCATTGATGTGTAATTGGCTCAATCAACATTTTGAATAAAAAGGGAAGTATAAAAGTATGAGGAGGATAACCGTGACGACGAAATTATCTGAAAAATTTTTATGGGGAGGTGCAATATCCGCCAGTCAATGTGAGGGTTCGTATCTTGATAGTAGAGGTTTATCTAATTTAGATATAATCCCTTACGGTAAAAACCGTCTTAAATTTCTTTTTGGTCAAGAGGACGATTTTTCTATAAATCAAACAGAATATTATCCAAGTCATAATGCAATTGATTTTTATAATAATTACAAAGATGATATCAAACTTTTTGCCGAAATGGGATTTAAATGCTTACGATTATCAATTGCTTGGACTAGAATTTTTCCTAAAGGTGATGAACTTGAGCCTAATGAAAAAGGCCTGTTATTTTATCGAAATGTTTTTAAAGAATGTTTAAGGTATGGTATTGAGCCTTTAGTGACTATTACACATTTTGACTGTCCATTACATTTGATTGAAAAATATGGTGGTTGGAAAGACAGGAAGTTAGTTGATTTTTACGTACATTATGCGACTATTTTGTTGAATGAATTTAAAGAATATGTACGTTATTGGATTACTTTCAATGAAATAAATATGATTTTGCTTGCACCTTTTGCTGGCGGAGGGTTAGTGCTCAAAAACGAAAAAGAACCTGAAAAAATTAAATTTGCCGCATTACATCATCAACTTGTTGCTTCAGCAAAAGTTACCCAAATAGCACATGAAATTAATAAAAACAATAAGATTGGATGTATGCTCGCTTCTGGAAATCATTATCCAAATACATCTGCACCAGAAGATGTGTGGGCCGCAATTGAAAAAGACAGGCATAGTTACTTCTTTGGTGATGTGCAAGTAAAGGGAAAATACCCGAGCTATTTGTTGAAAGCCTTAGAACGTAAAAAAATCAAAATCCCTTTTGAAAAAGGTGATAAAGAGCTTCTAAGAGAGAATACAGTTGATTTTATTTCATTCAGTTATTATTCATCGAAAGTAGCAAGTTCAAATCCTGAATCTTTGCCTAAAACCGGAGGGAATGCAGGAGGAACAATAAAAAATGCATACCTTAAAATGAGTGATTGGGGCTGGCAAATAGATCCACTAGGACTTCGAATTACGCTAAATAATTTGTACGACAGGTACGAAAAACCTTTATTTATTGTTGAAAACGGATTAGGGGCAATTGATAATCTTATAAATGATACAGTAGAGGATGATTATCGAATTGAATATTTGCGAGAGCATATCAAAGCGATGAAAGATGCTGTTGAGTTAGATGGTGTAGATTTGTTAGGTTATACTTCATGGGGGTGTGTTGATTTAGTTTCTGCTGGAACTGGTGAAATGAGTAAACGTTACGGTTTTATCTACGTCGACAGGGATGACCAAGGAATCGGAACATTAAAGCGGTATAGAAAAAAGTCATTTGAATGGTATAAAAGAGTAATCGCATCAAATGGTGAAGATTTAGAATAGAACTGCCTATCATATATAAAGCCTAGATAAGAGCATCCGACATCCATCACATTTGGATTCGGGTGTTTATTTGTTTTCACAGTGGACTTATACACAAAAATCCATTATAATAAACCTACGCCCTCGAAACAGGAGAGAGTGTTTAGGATGACTGAATCATCTGTTCGAAAGAAAGGTTTGGTGTAGGATGTCGACGAGGAAGAATGTTTTTGCAGTAGGTTTTATATTTTTGAATATGCTTATTTTGGGAATTTTGCAGTCGGTGCGAGGGCCGATTTTGCCATTTATTCAAGACGATTATGGACTTAGCTATAGTGGGATCGGATTGGTGATTACGATCTGCTCGGTGGGGATGTTGCTCGGGATTGTTGTCGGTGGACGAGTTTGTGAGCGGTTGGGTTATCAGAAAGGGGTGTTTTTGGGCATCTTAATTATGCTGGTGTCATTGCTCACTTTGGGGATTGAAGGGAGTGTGAGCTTATTATTTGTCATCTTCTTTACCCTTTATTTCGGGCTCGGTTGGGTTGATATTGCGCTGAATTCCTTAGGGAGTCGTCTGTTTTTGACGAAAACGGCAATTTTGATGAGCTTAACCCATTTCTTTTTCGGGGTGGGGCTCTCAGGCGGGTCAGGTTATGCAGGGATGATGCTTGTTGATGAGACATCGTGGCGGTACATTTTCTTAAGTATAGCGCTTCTCTTTGCCATTTCTTTATTGTTAACCTTTTTGACAAAATTTCCTGTTGTGAACGGGGCTAATGAAAATCAGGGAATGCCTTTTGCAACTGCAATAAGGGATAGTCGAATTTGGTTGTTTCTTGCCGTGCTTGGGCTGGCAACTGTTTTTGATTTAGGTATTGCAAATTGGTTGGTCATTTATTTAAGAGGACAAGCAATGTCCGCGAGTGCTAGTGCTTCGTTTTTGTCGCTTTACTTTATCCTTTTTGCTGTAGGAAGATTGGTAGGGGGTGTAGTAGCTGAAAAGGTAGGCTATTTACGGGTTTTTTCAGGTTGTGTGGTTGCGTCGGGTCTCTTGTTTATGCTTGGGATTATAACAGGTGTTAATTTATTATTTGCTGTAACTGGCTTGTTTACATCAGTCTTTTTTCCGCTCTTTTTAGCGCTAATTGTTCAAGAGTTTGAAGGGCATGCGCCTGCTGTTTTGAATATTGTTTTGCCACTTAATAGTATCATTTTTATGACATCAAGTCTTATTCTAGGTGCAATGATGGAGCGATTTGGTGTTCGTTATGGTTTTTATATGATTGGGCTGTTTATGTTAGTTGCGCCGATGTTTATATGGTTGTTAAAGAAAAAATTGCACTTGGTAAAAAGGTGAATGTTCGACTGAGGTTTGGGGAACACTGCTAATAAAACGCGATTGTCGTATTTGGAAGAGGGAACGAGAATGATTATACCAACGCACCGTTTGGTGGGGAAATATGTGTATGTGGGGTTGAGGAAAGAATCGAGAAGAAAATTGGATTATGGGCGATTTGTGTGGGGGAATGTGAAGCCGGATGTGTTACCGAATGAGTTTTCATTGCACGTGTACACGCAGGTGAATAGTTTCGCCTACTTCATCATCAACATGCTTTCAATCATGGCGATCTGGTTTATTATTGATGGATGACGACCCTGTTGAGATGTTATTTACCTCTGGAACTGTATTTGCTTTGACACTACTTGGAATAGCAGTTGGCTATACGGTTTTGGGCAGCTTGGCATTATATCAATTTGCTCCGAAAACCTTTAAGACTAGAGGGTAGGGGGACGACACACTCTAAACACTCAATATTCAACCTGTTTGGATTTTAAGTGTTTTTTGTATAAATGGTTCTCTATTGAGATACTTTTTTGTATATTGTGAGTCAAAATATGACTTTTTTTACATTAAATTCTGGCCTTTTCCTCTTATCGGAACTTACTTTACGAATTTACGTGTGTTTTTACAGAACTTGCCACAAAATTCTTACATTTTTGCCGAGATTTTTTGAAAAAACCATGGTATACTGGATAGGGTGGAAAAAGCGTAATTTTAGGATGTGATGTTATGATGAAAAAGATGATGAATTTATTACTAACAATAGTTTTAATCTTGCATGTGATCTTTCCTGTCTGGGTTGTTGAAGCAAACGAAGTAACAACGCCGATGGATGAGGAAACTACAGCGGTTGAAGATGATCTGGAACTACCTACGGATCCAGAATACGAGGAATTCCAACTTGATAATGAAAATTATGATGAGTCAGAATCACCTGAGGTTTTACAGACCGATCAAGAAGATGATGAAATTGTCGATTTTACAATTGAGGAATTGGGCGAAAAAATCGTTGCAGCAGGGGCATTTTGGGAGGATTGGTGGCGTGTGGTTGGTAGATTTGCTTATCACATGATTGACTGGGGTAACACACACCCAAATGGCTCTTATAACCGTCTCCTATCTTCTTCAGGATTTGAAAATTTAGAAGATATAAGAGAGTTTTTGTCTGTGTATTACACATCATCTTGGATCGATAATGAACTCACAGGTCAATTTCCGCGTTTTGTAATGTTTGAGGGTGATCTGTTTGTTCATACTGCAAGAGCAGGTCTTCCAAGGCCGATGTGGGAAACAGCAAGTCATGTGTTGATCGAACAAGGAGAGGGCCGTGCTGTGGTAGATACAACGGTTATGATGTTTATAGATGATGAAACAACTTCAATATTTGAAAAAATCTACCGTTTCACACTATATAACGGATTGATCGATAGCTATCAAGAAGAGTTAGTCATTGCGCCACCAAGTTCAGACCAAGATATAATAGGTTTGACTCAAGAAACTATTGAAATGATGTATGCTTTTATCGAAGAAAACAATTCCGAAAACCCTTTTATTATACCTCACGGATTAACATTCAAAGAAGCTATCAACCGTATAGATTGGGGGGCAGGTGTTACTGTTAGGACGCCAATGTCTGGATTAGATGCGCCAGAGGGAATGATCTGGGGCGCTTTGATTTTATTGTTAAATAGCCAAGATAATGCTAATGGAAGCTATTATTTTGATGATGACTACTCGTTTACTGATGTTGGATTATTTATTGAACATGAAACTACTCAGTCTAATGAAGAAACCGAACCTCCAACGCAAGAAGAAACAGAAACAGCTCCATCAGGAGGTCCAAGTTTACCAATTATGGGAACAACAGCCTTTAATGTCGGACTTATAGGAGTAGGTGTGCTTATTTTTGCAGGAATTTTGATTTATCTCAAAAGAAAAAAATGAAATCATACAACTAATTTAAAACGAACGACCACCGCAACGAAGGGGTCGTTTTAATCTTAGGTGAATAATATTTTGACTAGTCTTTCAGAGGAATTTCCATCACAATAAGAGACCCATTTTTTAGCAAAATCATCAAGTAGCGATCGATCAAAACTTTGATCAAGCAATGCTTCAATTACTTCAGTCGTATTTCTGACCACCGGTCCTGGAACAGAAGATTCATAATCCTCCCAAAAACCAGTTTTCGATCTATAATCTTCTAGGTCATATGGGTAGAATATCATCTTTTTTCGTTGAAAAACAAACTCCATCGGAAGCGAGGAATAGTCAGTGATGAGAATATCTGCTATAAGTAATAATTCATCAATAGAGTGCTGATAGCTATAATCGAAAACAAAATCTGAATAGTCGTTATCTTTGGGAAGCTCCCATTTACTGGCGGGATGAGTTTTAACTAGCAGGACATGTTCTTTTTTGAGCGAGGCATACATCTTCCCTAAATCAAGAGGAATGAGAGGGATACCTTCATCCTCTCTAAAGGTGGGAGCGTAAAGGATGATTTTTTTTCCTCTAAAGGAAGGATTGGTTGCAAAATATAATTTTTTAATATCCATATGTTTATTTTCGTCAAAATAGAAATCAGTAAATGGGATACCAGTTTTTAGAATAAGAGCGTTTGGTGATGGCATAGCTTTTTTGAATATATCACCCATTAAATCTGAACCAACAACGAATTGGTTGAATCTGCTATAAACTTTGTGAAATCTTTTAATGGCAGTAGGTGTACGGTTAATATTAGAAGGATTCATAGCACCGAATTGCTTGATTGCACCTGCAGCATGCCAGACTTGTGTACAGAAAACGGATTCTTTGAATTTGGTTACTGCTAAAAAGCCATAGTAATTATCAGCGATGATATATTGAGACGTTGCCAGATGATAAATACTTTTTGTGATTTGGATAATATTTTTACTTTCGATAATATAGGCATAGCTAGTTTGTTTATAAAAGGATTTGATATCAGGACTCTTACATAAGAAAATAGGTGTGACGTCAATGTTTTGTTTTTGCATTTCATCATAGATATATTTGGGGTTGTTAATGAAAGAAACTAAAAATGCAACTTTGTTTTTGAGGGGGAGAAATTTGAATATATTAAATAATAACTTGAAGACCAGTAAGTAGACGGAAATGGCAATTTCTCTCATTTCAAATGCTCCTAGTATAATATATTTCAGATGGTCGTCAGACCGTCTGATTCCATAAATCTTTATTCTTTATCTTTTGATAATAGATGAGCCGTAGGCGAGTCT